>JAABUP010000749.1_pt1 | contig 70036 bp, 80 predicted proteins | sample 5559201 | NCBI WGS metagenome assembly JAABUP01 (sample SAMN10711887, study PRJNA513373) | rock metagenome | isolation source: Antarctica rocks | place: Antarctica | reverse complement strand
GCGTGAAACACAGATACAGACACAGATCAAACACATGACATGACACCACATCACTTTTCAGACCTGTGATGCTATGATAGTCATCGTCAGAGAGGTACAAGTACTTGAACCCTTTCTGGGGCTCTTCAGGGTTGTGCCACTCCACCTTCAAGCACTGCTTCACCTCATTTGCAAGGCCAACGCGAGCCCCTGAGTTGGCGGCCAGGTAGAACACCGGGATGTGGTGCTCTAGGGCATACTCGGTGCCTGCTCGGAACATTGCATCTTCCTTCGGTCCAAATGCGCCCGAGTTGTAGGTGATGTCATTGGCAATGGCCACAACCTGTGGAAAGAAGATATTATCTCAGTGGCTCAAGCCCAAACCTCAAGCAATACATCTTACCTTGGAACACACTAGCTGCATCTGCACTGTTGAAGGCACAAGTCATGGCAGCACGGGTTGAGCAACAAACAAACAGCAGATGCGTTGACATTGTGATGACTGCTTTCGGCCAGACCTGTCTGCCATCTGGACATTCAGGCGTTCTGAGTAGCATGAGCCAAGCAACCACACCGACGGTGTTGCAGCCTATGGGTCGCTGCGTCAGCTGAAGGCTGCCTGCCTGCCTGAAGTTAGATTCCCCAGTCATGATCAACTCTTGAACCTCCACACACCGAGCTGGCAGCACCAGTCACACATGTCAGGACTCAGCTGGCATGAGATGCAGGGAGAGATTGGTTGATAGCTCTACCAGGCAGCTACAGCACTCTGCTGCCTTGTTTTGGACCGGTTTTAGCTCAAACCAGGCAGTGTTATTGGTGCGTGGCATTACACCTGGTATGGCTGGAAAGTTCTTTTCTGAATAATGTACCACAAAGTACAACATTAGTCTTGTGAAAAAACCAGAAGACAAGTACTGCTGTATCTGCATACTCAGCAGCAGCAGGACTGGCCCTCTGTCAGCACAGGTATACAGCTACACCCAGGAGATCACCACAAAACAGCTCCGAAGCCACAGCTGCACAACTCAGCTTTCATGCCATAGTCAGCTCGCAGGTCCTCAGAACAAAACATCAGCAATACACATCTTAGCCAGCCAGCCTGGTTAGGCAGGTGTCACGATGCTCCACCAAGCAAATATATTCCGGCAGCCTACCACCGATACAAACTGTAAGGCAACGCAGCACTCAGCAGTTGGGTGAATGACGGCATTCACAACAACCACTCAATCAGTCAACAAAACAACTGCTTGACTACTCAGGTGACTGGAAAGGGTGCCAATCAGCCTGTCAATCAGCCAAGCCACTCATCCATCAAGATCTGGCCGATGAAAGTGTGTGCGATGACAGGACAGCGCTTTGAGTAACACACCAGGTAAGGGCCCGTCAGATTCTCCACTAGCCTCCCTGTCCAGCCACACCTTACGCAGGGCATTCCCAAATACGTTGGGGAAGTCATAGGCAAAGGTGGTTTTGTGCCTTCTGGCAGCTAGGCGCTTCTGCTGGAGCTGTTCCAGGGGTGGGTAGGGGGCCAGGATGGGGGTGCCATCAAAGGCACCTGCTGGCCCTTGTGTGTGCTTGGATAGGTACACGCTGTTGCCTGCCTGCAGAGCTTCCTGATACACCTGTACATCTTCCTCACCGCCCTCATGTCCTGCATATACACAGTAGACATCTGCACATGGCAGGCGCTATAGAGCAGGAGCTGAAATGCCAATGATACTGCATGATAAATCATTGACTCACCCACCAGGATCTGATTGTTTTCAGGAATGTTGTGTCAACATGGCACAATTGCTGCAGCGAACGCTACAGTGCCGCAGGATTGTAGCTACACAGTCTTTGGCACAGCTTGGCAGCTCTCATGCTTTGAGTCATGGTGTTGTATGCAGGGTTTCAAAGTGGTTTCACAAGCTTAAACGCGCCTGTTGGAGAGGAGACGACCACCCTCCACGCTGGTAAGCCATGTGGCATACGCAGGCGCACTTCCCATTGAACCACGCCCGCTCTTCTCAGCCTGCTGCTGTGCTTGGACATCAGCCCAGCGCAGGCAGCCCTGAGGGTAGATGCTGTCTGGCCCTCCTGCTGAGGCTGGTGTAGGGCCAGGGGCTGTATGACAGTCAGGAAGACGTGAGCCCAGTCTGGCTTGGTTAGGCTGTCCTTGGTTGCACCTGCAACAGCGCGCTGCATGCTTGCTGTGCATGTCAAGCATTGTTCTAGGCTGCATGGTTGAATGATGTAGACAATAGCTGGACCAACGCTGCATGGCTGAATGATGCAGACACCAGCTGCACAGCTGTGAGCTGCAAGTAAATGATGCATTGCAGGCACAGAATAGGCAGAATTCCAAACACTTGCTTGTGATTGGATGTAGATGGACATGTGGGAGGACTGAAACATGCAGCAGGCCAGTTGGCAGCTTTTTGCTTGCATGGCTCTGGTGCCTTGCAATCTCCGACAGATAACTTGCGTCCTCAAACACGCAACAGATCAGGATTGTTGTACAATGCAACAAGCCAGGAACGTCGTACAACATAACAAGTCAGGAATGAATGTGTAGGGCCCAGAAGTGCAATCTAACAGCACATGAATTCAGGCACAGAGGTTTGAGGTTGTTACCATTGGCTCCTGCACGTTCAAGCTCCACAAGATTGGACACAAGGTACTCCTCCACGTCCTCCAGTACGGCTGCCACAGCTGCACTCACATCTTCTTTGGCTTCACCACTTGTCTTGGCAGCCTTGCCTAGTTTGTGCACTGTTCCCCTGTCACACATTTCAAGCTGTCAGAAGCACCATGTTCCCCACATCGCTTCATGGTTGGCACAAAGGCAGCAGCCTTAGACAATCGCTGGGTACACACACACACAGCACATAATACCTTTGCATGATACAGCATGATGCAGTACAACAATATAAGCTCTGATGATCAGCACGAGTCAGGCAACCGAGACACAGTGGCCAGTGCAGCTCTTGCTTTCTTTAAACACAGCATTGCATGCATGAGCGAATGCAGTTGGGCAGGATGAGCTTTGCATTTGATTGCACTCCCAGTTTGTCCTGGCTTTGCAGGGCAGGGTGTACCTCAGGAACACTCTCTTGAGAGGAGCGCTGCGCGCGTTGGGTCTCTCGGTGATGGTGTACATGTGGCACTGCCTGTTTCTGGTTGGAGAGTACCCAATTCTGCCTCTGAATCCATCCAATTTCTGCAGCTCAAGCACCTGAGCTCCAAAAGGCTCAACAGCTGCCAGCAGAACATCAGGGCCAAAGGTGAGCGTCCCAAAGGAGGTGCTAGATGAAGGCAACAGGGCAGGGCGATGCTTGGGAGGCTTCCCATCTGAGCCCCCTCTGTGAAGGCCAAAGCTGCCTTCTGTCTTTTCCCTGGGAAGGCTCATCTTGCCTTCCAAGCTTTCCCTTGAAAGGCTCAAGTTGCCTTCTAAGCTGTTCCTGGGTGACCCGACAGGGCTGGCAGACACAGACTTGGGCTGCATCTGAGCCTCAGCTTGAGTCTGAGAACGAGTGGGCAGCTGGGGATGCTTTAGGGGCTGACTCTGGGGCTGTTGTTCAGGGCTGCTTGTAGCTGCCCTCCATAAACCGCAGCGTACTGGTGGCATGTGAGGGCGCTGTACCAGCACACTGACAGATTCAAACCCTGCAGCAAGGCATTCATCCTGCTGAACATGTAACCTCCTGCACTATGGCATTGCTTTTGTCAATGCACTAGAGAAGCATAACACACTGTGCAGCATGTAGCTGGTCTGAACATGCCATACTGCCAGATATACCTGGCGCATTACTTGGGCTCATCAGGCGTCAGAAATGCAAATGCACACGGCGCAGAGTCATACCGTTGAGCAGTCAGTTGTTAGTTGAATGTTTGGCAATGCTCTTTCCACCAAAACGCTTATCCGCAGTGTTATTGTCAGGGCTTCTGATACTTTGTTTCATCGTGAAACAAACAAATATTTCTTTTGAATTATGTTTACCTACTACAATATTGAGTAGAGCTCCGCAAGAAGAGTTTGAAGTGATGCCTTAAGTGCTCTCACACAGCTTAAGGCATACCCCATCATCCTAGCATATAAGAGATGCCTGGGACACAAAGTCAAACACAGGCAAATCTATGTGCAAATCCATGTCCTGCAAAAAAGGACCTCACATAGGGAGCTGCTCAGGACTGTACGTACCTGAGCCACATGTTCAATGCATGTATGCATGTAGTCAAGCCCATCCCAGCCATGTGGACGCTTCATGCAGGCAAAGGCAAAAACATCTTGTAAGCTTGCTGTGGGTTGCTCTTTGGTATCTCACCTGACTGAGCCAATGCGCCGTCCATTGCTGCCAGCTGTGCAATAACTGCAGCAGTAACAGCCCTGCGGTTGCCTACCCCAGCATTCACTTCCTCCATGAGGTCTGATACCTGAGACTGTGGGGCAATGACAGCTGTGGCTTGAGGCAGGCGGTGCTGAGCTGAGGCACTCAGCACCAGAGCTGACTCGTGATCCTCTGTCAAGATGACGTGTAGAGTCCCACGCTGCAAGCCTGTCAGCTCTGCATGCACAGTCAGACTGGCCCTGACTTTGTTGCCTAGATGGCGCACTACATCTGTTGCCCAAAGCTGGCAAAGTCTTGTGTATCATGCAAGATTGACTGGGCTGAATGCGAGCCTGAAACAGTGTGTGGATCTCAGGACACTACAGCAGCACAGGCAGCTGTGATGTCAATGTATACAATCCCCTTGGTACTCAATCTATGCAATCACCGGCAGGTCTACAGGACAGTTTCTTGCCTTGGCTGAGCCCACTTGCATATCTGTTCCCACCCTCCAATGAGCCCAGGACTTTGTCAGACAGACAGACAGACAGACAGACAGACAGACAGACAGACAGACAGACACACGCGGGCGTGGATTGCGCTGCATACCTTGCTGTGCGACAGTGCTCTGAATGGCTGTTGCTGCTTCTGCAAGGTTGGCCAAGGCAGGTATGATGACAGCAGCCGCCAGCAGTGCAGGCTCTGCGCCAGCATCCGAGATGGCCGGCTGAGTGTGAGTCCACAACATGATGAGCCCGCTTGGCTCTGAATGCAGGCTTGGCTGCTGCTGCAGAAACGGGTAGTAGATGCGCTTGATGTATGTCAGAAGCGCCCGCCTCTGCACACATGCAGCACAGACCAGGTCTGAATACTTTGCCTTGTGTGGTAGCTGAGAGCAGCACTGCAATGCTGCGGACTATCGAAAAAGGAAAAACACAAGCGGCCCAAAGTGTCTTGACCAATGTGATGGTTTTGCAGAACGACGTCTAGTGGTTGCTGTGCCACTTGGCGTATGCTGTACAAGGTGTATGCTGTAAAAGATATATGCTGTATGAAGCCGTTTTGAAGCAAACAGTGTTCGCACGTCTTCTGCCCTGAAGAATGACGTGCCACAAGCCTCCCTCAGTACTTGCTGTGTTGCCAGCAGTCTTAAGCAGATGCCACCACAGTCTCAAGCAGACAGCTGCAGGCATGCTTTGACGATTGGGTTGAGAGCTCTGTCTTGGATGGTAAGCAGACCTGCAAACAAGTGTGGCACTGCCAAGACTGCTTACCTCTTCTGTTGAAATGCTGGGAGACTTCCAAAGATTAAATGTATCCATATTCAGCAATTGTGGGGCCATGCAACACAGGAGAGTGGCGTATTGCAAGGCAAGAGGCGATGCCAGGTACTAGGCTGTGTGTGAATGTTGCTCACCTGGACCTCAGGGTCAGCATGATTGAGTAAGGAGGCCAGAGCGTCTTCCACTGCAGCAGGTGCCTCCACCAGCAGCTTCAGCTTGGCTTCCATCAGGTCAGGCAACACTGACTGCTGGCTGTGGCAACTTGCAAAGGGGCTGTCTGGGGCCTGCCCTGGGTCAGGACTGGCAGTAAAGGGGCTGGTGACCAGGCCTGAGTACAGGCCTTCCACAAAGGTGGAACGCCTTGCAACAAGTTTCTCTGTCGCATTTGCCTGCACAAAACAATAAGGAAGACCTGCTTGCAGATGCAGTTCAGCGTGCGAGTCAAGATTGCATAGCAGCTGTTTCATCTGATCAACGTCTATGTTGAACATGGCCGCTGGGTACTCTGAGGATATATGGAGCAGACAAATGTGCAGTTGGCAAAATAGCTGGGCTGCGGTCACGCCCAGCGCCGTAGCTTCTGGCGTCGAGGCAATAGGGCCGCACCACAGCTCTGAAGCTGAAGACAGTTCCGTTGAACCATACAGCAACGCCCACCAGCCAACAATGCGTTACCACACAAGCATCACCAGTGCTGGATGAGCCCATGTGAAGGACCCACCTTTGAAGCCGGCAGTGCAGCATCAGTGTGTGAGGCAGGCAGGGTGTGTGTATGACCCAGAATGCCAGCAAGCTGCTGCTGGCTGAACATATCCACTCCTTGCAGGGTTCTGGCCACCACGCCTTGCAGCTCAGTCAGCAGGCTGTGCTCCAGCAGCTGCTGTGCACACGAGGCCACCTTGGCACTGCCCTGCCCTGTGTCATAACACACGCGCAAGTCTTAGGGTGCCCTTCCTCGACACAGGTCTTCAATGCTGTGCCTTGCAGAACAGTGACACGCAGATGCTGCAGCTTCTGCTGTGCCTGTCACGCTACTCGTGCCTTGCCTTTCAGCAGCAACAGCTGAACCCTGAGCAGCTAGGCTATTCTGCCTCGCCCTTTGATACAGCATGCACTGGCAAATACTTTTTGGTAGCCATCTGGCGCAATTCTGACTGTCAAACAAATTCACAAGAGAAACCCTTACCACAACAGTACACATGCTTCTGATGTATTGCAGACGGTGTATAAAATCCTGACACAAAATGCTGTCCTTTCAGAACGCCGAACAGCTTGCACAAAGACTGCGCACCAGCCATTTGCTTCAGCAGGTCAACCAGCTTGCCCACAGACTGTGCAGTTTTCACCACTGCTAGGCTGAATGCGCAACATGACAAGCAGCTGTCAAGTGGGAAGAGATCGCAGGGGAACAGGTTTTAGATTCCCGGAGATGCCCACCGACCCACTGGCGCAAAGCCTTGCTGTCAACAAGTGCTTACCTACGAGGGCAGCAAGCCTGCGCAGCAGAGGGCGGTAGTGCTCTGGTCTAGGCGTCACCAGAGCATACAGCAGCCTGACCACCAGGGCGCATTTCAGCTGCAATGCCTGATGACTCACCACAATGTCCAGAACTTGCTGCAGCTCCTTGCTGTGCGTCTGCATTCATCATCATAAATGACTGAGAGCAGCTGACACAGCTTGGCAGTGCAAGTGCAGGAAGTCAATTTTGTGTCAAAGTACATACTGTGATGGACTTTTACAACTGCAAATAGGCAGGCTGCAGCTTGCTATAAGAACCTTGGTTGCAGTAGTTGGGCACATTGAATGGTAGACTGAATGGTAGAGTGAATGGCATGAGATGGCAGTAATGGTCATGCGCAGTGCTCCATATGCTGCTGCAGATTGCACAATTAGTGGCTCAGCGAGCGCCTTTGGCTTACCAGACGCCTCAAACAATGTCAAGCTTGCTCACCTGGCGCAGCTCATCAATGATCTCCTGTTCAGTTGCCTCAGTGCCTCGCTGGAACCGTTCTTCTACATCCAGGAAGGCCTCAAAGAGGCTCATGCCAATCTGGCGAGCATATGCTATGCCGCCATCCAAGTGGGAGGTGGTGATGTCCATCAAGGCCTTCAGGTGACCAGCCAATGCCGGCCTGTCTGCTTCCTTCACCCCCTGCATCACCTGCCTTGTCAGACTCTGTTGTATCAAGTCAGCGCTTACAACACGCGCCTGGAAGTGACGACTTTACACAGACACACAGACAGACAGACAGACAGACGGACAGACAGACACACAGACAGACAGACAGACAACCTGACATTGAGACACTTGCAGCATTGAACATGGCATTGAGGCTGCATCATAATGTGCACAGCACTGAGGAATCAGGGTGTATCACCTTGCTGTACGCCCTGTACCGTGTAGACACAGATGCCTGTCACCAAGTATCTGAGCAAAGCAGCATGCTGCCTTGATCACAAAGTGTAGGCCACAATTTTGGTGGGCCGATCATTGGTGACACTGAGGCAGTCATGCACTCACCTGGATGCCATCATTCATGATGTCAAGCAGGGCGAGAGCAGGGAAGAAGGGCCCCTCCTCCCCGGGGCGGGGGGACCTCTGCTGGTTCACTTCCAGCTCAGCCTCATGCTCCCCTAACACAGCTTCCACCTCACTCACAAACTCAGACGACATCCGATTCTGCACGGAGGAGGGACTCTGTCAATGAGGGACACACTTGTTGGAGTCTAGCATAAATTCCCAACCTTATGTATGGCACCGTGACTAGTTAGCATGCGAGAGAGCAGAAACTTGTGCAGAGAAAACTGTACAAACAGCTTCAGTTTCGATCAGGTGCTCTTTTATACCATTTGTAGACAGCGCCAGGTGTTAAAGACGTCCCATGTGGTGATGATCACACAAACGTAGCAGAGTCACCAGTGTTCCAAGAACAAAACACAAAATAACAAACACAAAATAGACACCTTGATTCGTGTTGGTGTGTTGATTGACACCGCACACCGTGCCATGTGACGTCAATTGATGCTGCAGTGTGTGCCATTAGGGTTTATGCCATTAGGGTTTACGTAAACCTCAGTTTGCAGGCTACCTGCTGTCATGATGACAGCTCCAGCCTCACACAGATTGGACAATGGAACTGACAGCAAGCTGTATGATGCAAAGGGGAAGTGACCCTAAAGAGCACCCAGGTGCACATGAGCAGCAGGCACCAGATGTGACTGGCTTACCTGCACGACTGCAAAGGCCTCTGTGAACTGCATGAGAGGCAGGGCAGAGTCTTCCAGGCAGGCCGTCAGGTCTGTCATCACTTCATCCACAGGATGCTCATACCCTGCCAAGCAGACAACATAGGTTATATCGGCTGAACTGTTTGAACTGCTGCAGTCAGAGACAGCTTGGTAATGCAATTTGAGGATGAGGTGCTCCATGAATCAGCTTGTCCTGTGTCATGCCCCTGTGCTGTCCAGCTGTCAGCTGTGTTTGCAGTCTGCAGCATTCATCACAGCAAGACGCTCCCAAGGCAGCCTGCAGTAAAGTGGTACATGAGGGAGCAAGCCCTTGCATTTCAGTAATGCATAACAGAGTGAGAAGACTGCTCAAAAGTGATGCTTGACATGCATTGACTTCCTGTCTGCATACCTGCAAGGATCATTTTGGCATCCTCAAGACTCCTCTTGAATCTGTGGTCAACACCGCTGCTGTACACCAGGGGCGGCCCCAGATCAGGGAACCCCCCATCATATGGCTCAGCTTTAGTCACAGCCTCAGGATCATCCAAGTCTAGGGTTGCGATTAGGTCACCAGGGTTGAGAACAGACGCCTCTGATTGATGGAAGTGCAGGTGACCTGCTGCTGAGCTCAAGAGAGGCATCATCATTTTCATTACCTGCAAACATTCATGTCAAAACCTAATTGCTGTTAGGTTGGTGTGCTTGCAGCCACGTACAGCATGCAAAGCATGCTTTCAGCAGGATTCCACATCAGCATGATTGGTGGTGATTGACAAAGAGCCCATATGTTGCAAGCATTGCATGACTAAAAACATTACATCTGAAGTACTCTGTCATGAGACGTGCACCCCATGTGGGCAGTCTCAGCTTACACAGCATGCAAAGCTCATGAATATCTGAAAAAGTCGCCTCCACCTCAGCACATGACTGGACCTCTCTGACATACAAGGTACATCAGATTTGCTCTGCTGATGTTAGCAGGCACAGCATGCTTACCAGCGGCTCATCTTGACATCAGCACTGATCATTCCTCGCAAGCAGATATACATTAGGTGTGTTATGATGGTCACAGCATGCACAACATAGGCTTGCCAGCAGTTCACCTCCATCTCAGCAAATAACTGATGACTCCTGACAAGTGACACACATTACACTTGAGATCATGACCTCAGCATGCACAGCATGGGTTTGCCAGCAGCGCACCTCCACTTCCACATATGACTGATCGCTGCTAACAAGAGATATACTCTACATATGACATGATCTCAGCATGCACAGCATGGGTTTGCCAGCAGCTCACCTCAACCTCAGCGTATGGCTGGTCAGTCTTGACATGAGAGCCGTCTGGCAGCAGGTACCGGATCAGTTTGCCTGGGGAGCTTGCAATGAGGCGGGAAGGGTCTGACTCATTGGCCAGCAGGCAGGTGAGACTGTCAATCGTGATGCCTGTCCCCAATGCTTCTTCTTCACTATGCACCACATGCGACAGTCCATCGACCTGCGTCGCCACATACAGAGCTGGTAATGTAGCCACACAGGGTAGGGTCAGTAACACACGCATTGCACAAAACACATGTGGGTTTGTCAATGTTGACACGAAGGTCCGCAATTTATTCTGCGCTGTACAGCACATGTAACAACCCATAAATCTGATGGTACTTGTGTTGTGTGAAGTAGGCACCCTTACACAGGCTGGAGGAATCTGATTCAACATCACTCAGCAAAGCATGTGGCGCAGTTACCTGACTTTAGTTTGTGCTTTCCTTCCTTTAGTTTGTCCTTTGTCCAATCAAGCTGAATAAATGTATGAATGTGTAACGTGTGCAAGAGGGGAGATGCAAGGGTGGAGGAGGGCTTGCCTGCACAAGCAAGCCTCCATCGTTCAGGGTCCTGATAACAGCGTCAACAGAGCTGCTGCCCAAGGACAAGCTGAACGTGTCACTTGCTCGCCTGTGAACCTTCACTGTGTACTTCACGCCTGCATGCCCACTAAGTCCTGACATCAGCATGCCATCATGACACTATGTACTGGATCAAAGCGGTGCTTGCTAGCAACAAGGCTGGTCAAACAGCACGGAGTATACATGAATGATGTGGGGACAGCAGGGCAGGGGCGGTGGCAGGGCGGTGGCAGGGCAGGGGCAGTGGCAGGGGCAGTGGCAGTGGAGGGCAGGGCAATGGCAGGGCAGGGCAGAGCAGGGCCTGAGATCTGCATGCTGTCTCTTGGCTTTGCCAATTGACAAGGGTTTGTACAGTGAGCAGTCCGGTGTGACAACACAAACAGGCTCACCTTCCAGAACCAACTGTTGCTCAAAAGATGTAAGCGTGAGCCTGGCAGGTGGCAGCTGCCCTTTCTCCAGGAAGCCCAGGTAGTCAGCCGAGCGTAGGTTCACCTGTTCTATCACTCGCAGCAGGGCTCCGCAGATGACTGACAGGTACCAGACAGGCCGCTCAGCTTTCACCTGAATCACCGGAGTCAAATTTTTACTCTGACTTAGCCGTCAATCACTGGTGATGAAAATGGGATGGCGAGTGACACTGCCACACAGCAGCCAGAGTGGAGACTCATTGAAATGCAGCTGCACGGACTCTGACAGGACAGTTCTGTAGATCCGCTCGTTTGTTCATTCGTTCATCCGTTCATCTATTCACTCATTCATTCAAGCTTTCATTACTTCCTCTCTTCCTTCCTTCCTTCCTTCATTCATGCAGGCATGCATTCATCCATCCATCCATTTGGTCATTCCTTCATGCCATTTAAATGTGCACAGTCCTGCCCCTCTGTGTCATGAAATGAGGAGCAGCAGTGTGATCTTCCCAGGGTTTAGGGTTTAGGGCTGCCCAGCACAAGGGCAGGCAGCAGGGTCAGACAGAGACGCATCAGACAGACTCACATGGGCAGCTATGCGGGAGTCCAGCCAGCCGGTGTTGTGGTTGTTGCCCATGAAGACCTCATGCTGAATCATGTCGGTGGTGTAATCCACGCTGGTGCGGATTTCGCCCCTGATCTTGACCTGCTTCAGAGCCACCACCATGGCCCTGATGGCGCTCTCACGCCTGTCGCCCTTGGCAAACAGGTGCCCAAACTGCACTCACACACACATGACTGAAGACTGTAATGAAAATGTTAACAACAATAAGTACTATTTGTCCTCACAACATAGCATTGGGGTTGAATTCGTGCAGGGTGTAATCCCTTGAAAAAGTGACAACAGACCAAAAAACACACATATTTAATTTGTTTATTGTACGTCTTGTGCATTTTGCATTTATTTATTATTGACCAGCCAACAGGCGTCAGGTGTGTGCAACATAAGTCAGCTCCCTTCAGACAGGCTTTTTCATCAGAGCATCTGCATCATATGAAGACCGTAAGAAGTGTGGCTACCAGGGGCTGTGAAGCATAGAGACTGTACAGCATAGCTATGGAGGGCCTGGCATGTGCACAGCATCGTTCACCACCAGCATCAACAGCAGTTGGATGAATAGACTACACAGTACACTGATAAGACTCCAATGGTGCATGAACAGAGCATGTAGCCAAGTGGTACAGACCACAGTGAGCAATGACAAACCACTGTCAAAGCCTTCATCAAGATGAGTTATCGGCTCAAAGCGTCAGGTCAGGAGGATTAGCTCTTGCCATGCAGACAGATGTGACAAGACTCGCTGGTATCTGTCACAGTATTGCAGTGTATGGGTGGCTTTTGTAGGATCAGAGTGAGGAATACTGTGGCACTCACTATCAAGAAGCCAACTCAGAGGAACAGCGTCGGAGCATGCACGGGCGTATGCTGTCAGATGTGGCAAAAGTGACAGTATAAACCCTTGCATGCTGTGATACCCTGTGCCCTGTGATTTGGCTGCTGGGACACACTGAGTGGTAGTGTAGAGGTAGTTGACAGCTGGCAGCCCACATGCATGTATTACTCATACACCAGCAGCCAGTCCAGTTGATGAAGCTACTGTATCAGGCCTTTGCGCAATTGCCCAACATGCATTTGCTAGACGCTGAGAGTTGGAGAGTGGCCTGAAGCTGCTGGCTGACTCATGTCACAATGGAGCAGAGAGATGGAACAGACAATTGGAGCAGAGAGATAAAACAGACAATTGGAGCAGAGAGATGGAGCAGACATGGAGCACAAATGCTGCAAAGATGCAGCAGACATGGAGCATACAGGGAGGAGGACTTCAGCAGAGATGGAGCAGAGATGGAACAGACATTGATTCGAGATGGAGCAGAAATGCAGCAGAGATGGAGCAGAGATGGAGCAGGAATGCAGCAGAAATGCAGCAGAAATGCAGCAGACATACAGCATACATGGAGGAGGAATTTAGCAGAGATGAAGCAGAGAGATGGAGCAAAATGGAGCAGAGACTGCAGGAGATGGAGCAGAGAGATGGCACATCATGACTGAAAGACATGCAGCTAGAGGCACCTGGGAGTCAGAGAACTCGTGGATGCCGCCGCCACTCTTGACAGAGAAGTAGCCCCACACGTCTGGGGAGTTCCTGAAGTTGAGCTCATCAATAACACCACAAGTGGGCTTGAAACCGTCATTTGCGTCTTCTGATGTGACCCGTACTGCTAGCACTGCTCCCATTGGCGGCATCTGGGGATCTTGCTCAAAATCTGCATCGCAATCAATGACTTTCCTCACATACCGAGTAATGTAGAACTCAGCAGCATGGGCTGCATGTCTGTGTTCTTTGAGCTGAAATGCTACTGAGGTGTCTAAAATTAAGGCGTGCGACGTGTTCGAGGCATCAGCAAAGCAATGTTGTAAGTTGGCTCGGATGTGAGCTGACATGCATGTGTGATGCACTGTGGATACGTTGCTTTGTTGCAGCTTTGAGTTCCAAAACTGGTTTCTGCTGTTAGCGCAATATCAATGCACAGTATTGGCTTTGATAAGCTGGACCAGGTATAGACACCTGTGGCTTTCCAAAAACCATGCAACATCATGCTCACGTTCCCTTTATCACAAAGCAACTTAGGCTGTAGCTGAGGTCAGGTCTGATCATGATGTGTCTGCACAAGCTTTGATTGGCATCTAGCTACACATGCATGTAAAACACTCATGTGCATGTACATTCACAGTGAGTCTGCATGCCATGCGGTATATGCAAATCATATGCATAGCATGCAATACATGCACACTGAGAGTGCATATGAAACGAGTCACAGCAAGTGACGTACCAATGGCATTACATCCTTCAGGATCTTGACCAAACAGTCGGCGGATGTCTGCCATCCTCTCCAATCGGATCCCCATACCAATCATCAGCTGGCAAGAGGGTATGTTCACACCAGAAATCCACTCCGTCACTGGGTGTTCTACCTAAAGCACGCTATATTTCAGGGTTTACACAAAGTTCTTGACCCTAAACCCTAAAGTCTACACCCTAAGCCCTACAAGCATGAATAGGGGCAGATCAACAAACATATCTTGAAGATCACAAGCCTGTGCTGGCTGCAGACAGCTTTGAGGTCAGGCAAGATGTAGGATGAGCGTCTTGTAGCATGACCTCATCAAGCAAAGGAGCATGCCATTGTTGCTGTCAAGCTTGCCTGACCAGGTGATAGCACCTGTCACTGTAACAGTTTGTGCCGTGCAGTTCTTCCCAGCTGCCGTCAGTCAAGCTATTCTTGGCAGCAGTATCTAATGGATGTGTAGACAGTTGCAAGAGGCAAGAGGGTGTGAGGTGGCTGTGCCTGTAGACGAGGGTTCAGCTCTAAGAAGTAGTACTGCTTGCTCTCCAGGCCATACAGGAACTCCACAGTAGCTGCTCCCACATAGCCCACACTGCGTGCCAGTTCTCGTGCACAAGCCTCCATCTTTTGTAGCAGATCTGGGGATGCCTGAAGACAAGAAATGAAAAGGCTATGCAGTTTGGCATCGGTTCAAGAGAGACCACAGGTGAGGTGTGTTGGGCTTCATTGTGGGGTACTGAGGGTGTGATGGGCTTCTTTGTGGGGTACTGGGTATGCCTGCATGGTGCTTGTGCAGCACACACATCTTTGCTGTTGGGGCAGCCTGTGGACTGAGACGCGCCCTTTTGCAGTTTGGGACGCCCTGAGCTTGTAACAGCGCTGTGAGCTGATGCGTGAAGATGATGCATAAATACAACTGCACATTGTCAAGCATCAGCCATACATTTGAGAGGCAATGACTTCTGCTCATATGCAACAGCAGGGACCGGGCTGGATAAGCAAATGTGTGTGTGTGTGTGCCAATGCGTATCCCCTTGCATTAGCTGCTGCTAGTAATACATGCATCATGCTGAAGAACAGCAAAGAAAGACACGCATTGCTGGTATGTGAGTCGTGTTGTCACAAAAGCACGAGTAGACAGCTACGGCAAAGATAGGGACAATGCACAGCATGCACCTTTGTAACAGGTCCTTCTTCTACAATCTTCTGATGGCGCCTTTGCACACTGCAGTCTCTGGAAAACAAGGACACGACATTCCCATACCTGCAATTCACCAGCTGCAAGGCTCAAGAATTCTTCAATGCAGGCGTTTAACACGAGCAGAACCAATGCACAGGTGCTGTTCTGTGCCATATGCAAGAGCGCATGCGATGTCTCACACACACAAGACGAAGTTTCGTTTTTTAGACAAAAAAGTGGGGGCACGTCAAAGTCCAATGTTGATATTGGTGGCTGAATGCATGGACCATGGAGATATAATGTGGACATTGTAGCTAGCCTAGCTGCATGCAGCTGCCATCAAACAAGGCTTTGAATCTGTTGAGAAGATGCCCAGCTGATTCAACAGGTGCCTTGCATGTTACGAGTCAACAAGCGACTCACTGGTCACAGAGCAGCTGCACTTCCAGGTGGCGGCTTTGGGGTGCCAGCTTCATGGCAAAGATGGGGGAGCCCGGCACCTCTCCCTGCACCTGCTTGAAGGCCATGCGCACCTCCTCATCATTGCCCACCTACACCACCGCCACAGAGCCACCTCTAAGAGGACCTTCAGCAGAAGATGTGCATGAAGCCTGCCTGGCACAATGCCATGCACTCCTTATGGCATATACAAGGCTAGCTGCATGATAAAGCAGTGTTTGTCTAGCTGCAGCTCTGAGCTCAGTATGTTCAGAGGTGAGGCACAACACAAGCCACCTGGTGTGTGTGGGATCAAGTTGTAACACCATGTTCAGACCATCACTCAGCAAAGCCCTGTTGTGAGCGGCAGTACTTTAGCAAATGCTGTGCAGAACACCATAGGTGTCAGGGTCAACAAGACAGCTGTCAATCATAGGTGTCAACTCTAGCTGTCAACCCTAGGTGTCAACCATAGGTGTCAGGGTCAACAAAGCAGGTGTCAATCCTAGGTGTCAACCATAGGTGTCAGGGTCAACAAAGCAGGTGTCCAGCATTGGTTTCCGCTACAGGAGTGCACCTTCCTGATGCCTTTGCCTCCGCCTCCCCAAGATGCCTTGAGCATGCAAGGGTACTGAATGCGGTTGCAGCATTCCAAAGTCTCCTCCACACTGTGAACACAGGCTCGCTTGTACACGTCCACAGGGATGATACCTCTGCAGTCTTTATAAGAGACACTGACATCAGAGCCACTCCAAGGCAGGGTGGGTACCCCAGCAGCTTGGGCCAAAATGGTGGACCCCACCTGAAGACGCAGAACAACATATCATGGTGCAAAGCATTGGAGGATAACACCCTATTGTCAAAATGAGCATGCAGAAAGCCACATGATGTTGTGGCAATCTATGTTAGAGTCCTTGATCTTACGATTGTTGCTTGCCATGATTTGACGTCTATGGGACTATGTCCTTCATCAGCCAGATTGATATCAAGGCGCATTGCATCTGGCGTGTGATTGCAGCGTGACTGCAATAGATTACTGCAAGTGTTACCTTATCTCCAAGAGCAGCCATAGCCTCAGCAGAAGGGCCCAGGAATTGGATCATGGTGGGTGTTTGTGCCAAGGCAGCAGGCAGCTCAGGCTTTTCTGAGGCATGACCCCTGTCCCAATTGCAGCAAGACTGGCTTCACTATTGAGAAGCATTTCACTGTGATCAGCATCTCCGCCAAGCACGATTCAACAAGGTAGCACAACAAGGCAGTACAAGGTTGGCACTGATGCACTATTTTGAGAGAAGCTTGCTGCCAAAGCAGCCTGTTGGCATTAGAATTTGCAGATTGCTTGCAGCATCCTGGTGTCAGCCTTAAGCACACAGTGACTTGGATAGTAGGTGTTTGCAGCACAGACACAGCAGCACTGCAGTTGGGCACTGACCATCCTGGCCAGACAGCATCAACGTTTGCCTTCTCAGCTGTCTGCACAATGAGACGGACGTTGGCATAGTTATTGTTGTTGCTGCCTCCAGGAACCTCCACAAACTGATCTGCCATCTTGATGTGTTCAGCATCCACTCGCATGTCCTCAGGAGTGGCCATAGCCACAATTGCAACAGCGTGCTCATGCCCAAAGAACTTGTAAGCCCAGTCTTGGACGCTACGGATGAACTTGACGGCCGCCATACCATTGTTGGCAACTAGCACACTGCAGCATGAGGCACATGCATGGCTGATGCATTTCAAGACAACAAGGGCATGAGCCTTCTGACTTATCATGGATGCCAGTGTGATGTGAAGCTGAATAGCATCTGAACTCAGGCTATGTCTGCACCTGTATATGGGTCTGGTGCCACCAAGGTCAAACACTCTGGATTCCAGCTGACCACTCAAACTTGGTATCCTCTTTGGAACACCCATCTTGAGTGGGTTGCTGCAGCAGCAAGAGAGCTGATACAAAACTCCTGACCCAAGGATGTATGCATATCTCCGAGTTCTGTGACCATCAATTGAAGAACAACAGCAGGGCTGATGTAGCTTGGAATCGTGCACAAGACAAGCTGCACTCACCTCCCCAGCTCTCCAAACGACCCACTTCTGCTGACCTTCATGCTGCGTTTGCGTCCTCCTGTCGTGTTAGCTTGTAGCTCTTTAGTTATTTCGTTGACCATCGCGGTTGCTGCACGAGGTAGGTCCTTTCACAACTTGATCTGAGCTTTTGACGTACAGAGTGGCTGTCAACACCGCATTAACCTGCCTGACCTCAAGCAAAGTACTGAGACAGATTGCTGAACAAAGCAGCCGCAGCGTCGCCGAACGGAAACCGACAGGCACAGGTCAACGACAGATCTGGCTACACCAGCCCATGCATCACTTGGTGAACGTCATACAGGAAAATTCAACTTGCACGCTGCTTCCAGTAAAGATGGTGAATGCGTGCGACCATTTTAGAGATCGCTGGCGACGGTCAAACATTGAGCATAGAAAGCACAAACTTGACTAAACTGTTAGTGAAGCGGTTCGCTACTGAAGCGATAAGCGTGCTGCTCACGCGTTGCGTGTTCCGTGATCACATGTTTATTCATAGAATATTGCCACAAATTACTCATAATGTTCAACCGCCCTGGCAAGGCGCCCTGAGTTTGTTTACAAGTTTGCTTGCTGCAATGATCAGTGCAAGGAGCAAGCCCGACGCGTGTGGAACTCAACCTACTTCATCGCAAAAATTTAACCCTCCAAATAGGTGCGCCACCCTCATGCATCCGTGCGCGTTGTCTCGTGTGCATAGACGGAGTTTGCTGTCTTAACTGAGATTGCTGGATATGCCCTACCTGCTGGCCCTGCGCAAACGGTCACTGCCAGCCTCAGCTAAGCGTCACTGTGTTTCTTGCAGGATCACGCACTTACGTGTGCGTATATTGATCTCCCCTGATGCAAGAGGCTCAACAGCAGACACCCCTACCCTTGGAACCCGTCCACGTGCCAATGTCAGACAGTCAGAACGCTAGCGCAACGCCAACGGCGCCTATCACTGTGCGCGGAGTGGCGTGTTTTGTGGTGCAATTAGCTCTCAACATGTCGATGTTCAGCGTTACAGCTTTCGCTTGCGTTTTATGGTGTGTACCAGGCAGCTTGTTGCTGGGAATTGTTGCCTCTGTGGAGGCGACGATAAATCGTACAGTAGGCAAGAGAGCCCGAACACGCGTGCAGCAGAACCCTGCTGCTGCGCATACTACAGCTGACACAGACTACTTTGTCACAGCCTTTGGGCAGGTCAGCTGTGCTTCACAGATCTATGGACTTGGAGCACCTGCAGCCTGAATTATGGCAATCTTGTGTATTACTTAAGCCATCGTGATGGCTGCAAAAATGCACTATGTACTGAGTGAGGAGAGATGAGAGATGTTGCGAGAATTGGGCTGTTTTGTGCGGCTTTTACTTACAAGCTGCAGCCTGTTGTATGATGGTCCAACTCAGTTACGCTGGACAATTTTGTTAAGTGTCACCAGCTCTGCAGCTTTGCAAGAGCTGTGTCTTTTTGAGCTCCCCATGCTACCTGGGCTGCCTCGATTTTCTGTACCCCCATTTTACAGTAGAAATTCAGCAGTGCCTACCATGGCATCAACGCAGTGACACCTGAAACTTGAGCACAGTTTTGACCTCTATTGAAGCCAAGTTTGGCGTTAACGCAGAGTTTGCGTTCCTGGCTATGCATGCAACTTGTATTGCCCTTGTTGGCAACACCTGTGCCCAGTTTTGTCAAATCAAGAGCTTCACAAACACTTGCTCTGTTTCATTCAATGATATGCCTGCAAGTGACAGTGTGTTTGTGCAGATTTTGATTGAGTAGTGCTATGTTGCGGCATCAGACATCTTTATGAAACGCCAGCAAAGATCCCCAAACATTTTGCTTTTGTCATCTAAAAATCACACATGTAACAGTGGCATCGATGTCAGCTGTCAATGACATGATGCTTGTTGTCTGCAGCAGACCATAGCAAGTGCTACATGTGCCGTCATGTTCATCATCAGACTGTTACTCACCTGTGGTACCTGCAAATACTCTTATATCCCGCTGCTGTCACCATGCAATGCATGCGTTGACATCATATGCATACACATTGACCTGGTCAACATAGTGAGCACTTGCCATTTTCAAAGGCTCTGTGTCCCACCGTGTCTTCATCAGTACAGTCAAGCATGGCCGACCCACAGTACGCTACGTTGGAAGCGTACGATGGGGTTAGATTTGCGTGGAATGTTTGGCCACTGAGCAGGATCGAGGCAAATCGAATGGTCATTCCGCTTGGGTTGATGGTGACCCCGCTCAAGCGTACAGACAGCCTGACAAGCTTGCAGTATGAGCCAGTTCGATGTAGAGGATGTCAAGGCATACTGAACCCATACAGCCAGGTGGACTTCGCCAGTATGATCTGGCTGTGCCCGTTCTGGTAGGTTGCTCAAGCACAAGTACCAGCAAACATACTTTCTGGAGGCATCATTTATGCGCTGCGATGCAGTTACAACCGCAACTCTTTTCCTCCTCACTATCAAGGCATCACTGAAGTACAGTTGCCTGGAGAGCTTTTTCAGGAAGCCGTCTCTGTTGATTATGCGCTGCAACAGCCTGTCAGAGCACCACCATCGTTCATTCTTGTCCTTGATCTCAGTCAGAGCTTGGAGGCACTGACGGTGCGTTTGTGTAGCTTGCCATGCTCTGACAGTCACAATGTGCAGCTCATCATCGAGTGTAATCCTGCACAGAGCATATTTGTGCAATCGTTGCCAACCTTCAGATTTTGCCACAACATATTTGCCTCTGCTCAGGGCCAATACTTGTCATCAAGCCAAAACCTGCTTGCAGGAGATGAAGCAAAGCGTGAAGCAGATGTTGCAAATGCTGCCAGAATACTGCTTAGTAGGCCTGATCACCTATGGAGCCATGGTCACAGGTGTCCATTTACATACTTTCAATTTGCTGATGCTGACACAAGTCCAAAACGCATGTTGTGCCATAGCATGTCATTACACGCAGACTCCGCACTCCGACAGTTGTGACTGCAATGACAGGAAGCATGTGCATTGTGCATTGACAATTAGCCCTCGATCGTCGCACAGCACATCCATCAGCAGCCTTCACGACCATGCCAAGACACAAGCATGTCTAGGACAATGTCTGGTGATTTGCATGGTGCAGTCCATGAGCTCGCAGCTTCAGAAATTCCCAGGGCATTCCTGTTCAGAGGCACCAAAGAGACAACTGCACAGGAGATTGCAAAATTGCTTGGACTTGGATTGGTACAATACAAGCGGCAGGCAGGCATGCCTGGTCCCTCAGGCACTCCTGGTATAGGACGGTTCCTGCTGCCCTATAGCGAGTGTGACTATACCCTGGAAAGCATCATTGATGACCTGCAGGTAAGGCTTGTCAAGTATAACTGCTGACCGCCAGCTCTGTTGCACACGCCTGATGATCGCACTCCCTATGTATGTGTGCAGTCTCAACCAGCAATCTGTACACAGCAAGATCCCTGCAAGCAGCAATCACACGGTTTACTGGCTGCTGCTCAAAGAGTATATGGGTCGTTTCTGTGGAGCATATCAAGGAAAAGCAGGAGTCAGGTGCTATCCTCACCAATGTCTGTATGTCTGTTTGTGACTGTACTTGTTGGTGTGCAGCCAGACCGCCAGCCCAGTAGCAGGCAGCAGCGGCTAGTAAGGGCCACAGGGGCTGCTGTTGGGGTTGGGGTAGGCCTCATGGAGAACTGCATACCTGGCACAGGAGGCCGCCTCATGGTCTTCACCGGGGGCCCTTGCACCACCGGCCCTGGGGCTGTTGTTGGGTTGGCCTTGGAAGACAGCATACGTACCCACCGGGTGACACACTGCTCATGGCAAGAGAATGGTCCTTATACCATACTGCATGCAGTCATGCTTGATACATGCTGGTGTGTTTCTTAGCATGGCGTACATACTTGTAACGCCTTGTGTGGTGCTTTCATCCTGATCCTTACCTTGATCCTGCCCAGACGAAACACTGCATGCCAAGCGTTTGATGTACACCTGCACTGCAAAGCTGATCATGGCACATTTCAAGTATCTGAACTGCATTATCAGACAACAGTCATCAAGAAATGCATGCATGGCCTGCAGGACTTTGAAAAGAGCACTGGGGTGAAACAGTTCAAGAAGGCATGCCAATGGTATGAGAGCCTAGGGCGGCGTATGGCGGGCTCTGGACACTGTCTGGATGTCTTTGCATGCAGCCTCGACCAAGTGGGCATTGCAGAGATGCATGACGCAGTCTCGGTCACAGGTCTGCCGGCAGCACATGCTTGTGCTTCATCTCATGTTGCAGTGCCCGTCACTGAAGGTCTTGGAATGCACGTCATGGCATGCAACTCTTGAGACGTAAAACAATCATGTGGTATGTGTATACGTTATCTATACAGTGCAAGTTGAAATGTATACCTGCATTTCTGCATGTTGCTTGCACAAGTTGTGACACATTGCAATTCCTGTTTACTTGATACTGTGTACAGTGCATGGTGGGCTCTTGTTGCAATGTGCGCTGTGGCTGATTGCAGGCGGTGTTGTTGTGCTAGCAGAGACCTTTTCTCATGAGATATACAGGAAGTCACTGGCAAGACTGTTTGAGCTAGATGAGAACGGGTATCTGCAGATGTACTTCAATGCCACGTTTGATGTGATCATGAGCAAGGTGCGCCTTGCCATTCAAGCACAATAGATAGGGCTTGGTGCACCTATGGCCTTGCACTTGCTGTCAAATTGATCATCAGATTATCCTGTTCAGCACACTGCGATGCATGGTCGACTTCAACAACTGCCTACCTAGATTCCCAGCTGACACAACAAATGCATGTCCAACACGGTCTGCCTTCTTTCACCATTCTAGAGCTGTGTCCCCCTTTCAAGGCTAGCCATCGTGCTTGTTCTGTGCAAAAGCTGTTCAATGTTTTGCCTCTGATCTGCTTGGCCCTTTCACCATTCATAAGGCATGGCATGTACTCCATATTGTCTCTCTCATGTAGCCAGTCCTGCAGGACATCAGAGTGTCTGGTACGACTGGCCCAGTCACATCAGCCAACAACAAGTCACCCCTAGCCAGCGAAGTAGAGCTAGGACTTGGCGGCACCACCAGTTGGAGGCTGTGTGCCATGAGCCAAGCCACATCCCTGGGCATGTTCTTCGAGGTTGCAGCCAGTCATGGGACTGTCCTAGAGCCTGGACAGATCCTGTGTCTCCAGTTCCAGACGCAATATCAGCATCCTAGCGGGCAGCATAGGTTGCGAGTCACTACTGTTGCTCGACCCTGGGCAGAACCGAATGCCCCTGAGGTACTTGTACCTTATGTGCCGGCTGTATGCCTTGTGAGTCAGCAGACCTGCTGGAAAATCTGCTTGCGTTGAGTTGTGTCAGCCGCTTCACGCTTGCACACTGCTGGTTTCAGCCCTGCTTTCTGGCACACTAGGCAATCATTGAGGGGCTGATTGTGAAGGCTGCTGCACTGCAGATTGCATCAAGCTTTGACCAGGAGGCAGCTGCAGCTCTTCTAGCGCGGCAGGCACTCTTCAGGTGACCCTTCAAGTCATGGTTGTCTTCCCAAGCCCATGTTCGCTTGCAACACCTGTGATGTGCAAGAACAAGATTTTGTTGCACCCATTCACATTTTTCAGACATGGCCACTCCTTCCCTTGCTGCAGTTGATCTGCACTTATGTAAAGCTTGAATTGCTCAAGCATAGCTTGCAGCTCTGCCGTCAGTCTTGCATAGATGCCGCATTCATTGCCCTTGCATCAACGTCATTCTTCAGTCTTGCTGCCCTGCCCTGCAGAGCCATTTCTCTCCAACTCTGACTGGTCCACTCAGGGAAATGATACGATGATGATGACATGACGACGATGATTGTGGTGATGACAAAGTGATGATGAAATGATTGATGCGTGTGCAGGTGTAGTCAAGAGGATGTGTTTGATGTGCTACGCTGGATAGACAGGATACTCATCCGGGTGGCCTCCAAGTTTGGGGACTTCACAAAGGACAACCCAGCCAGCTTCCGGTGGCCCCCCAGCTTCACCTACCTGCCGGACTTCCTCTTCCACCTGCGTCGCTCCCAGTTCCTCCAGGTCTGTGGCAGTGCTCTTGCATAACCTCCTGCAGCAGGCTGCTGCTGCTTGCCAAACCACTTAACGGTGCCTACCAAGCTACTTAGCGGTGCTTACCAAACTACTGACTGGTGTTCACCAAACCACTTAGCGGTGCTTACTAGACTACTCAGCAGTGCTTCCATCGCTGTGACCGTGACCTGCCTGCACACTTGCCTTGTGAGTGAGGAGTCAGCGTGGTGCCACACCTGATGCCTATGATGCAAAGGGTTCAGGGGCTGCCTCACCTCTAGCTAGGCGACAGTCAAGGAGCTAGACACTTACTTATTTGTTCAACGGTACATGTGGTTTTCCCTTTTTTCCCTTGCATTTGTTGAAAGTGTGGTTACATGGGCAGTCACACAAACAGTGTGATGGATGGAGTTGCAGTCTGTAATCTGACCCTGCAAGGTGCAGGCTTTGATGCTTAGACATCAGCACAGCATCAGCACTTTTGCAGGTGACTCACTGTGACAGTAGGGCAGCTGTCACCTGCAGGCGCTCAAGCTGTTGCACAATGTAGTATTTGTGGACTGAAGTTCAAGCGGCTAAGAACACCATTTGCAGTTACTCACCAACTGCTCTGCTGCAGCATTTGCTGCTCATGTAGTTGCATTCAACCTGCATTGATCTGCTTATTGCAGGCACTGAATCATGCGTGAGGCTTTGACAGCTGCTTCTTGGCGCTGACCCTTAATTAGCACATGTAGTATGCCCCCTCCCCCTGAACACAGCCAGCATACACAGTCTCTCCTTCATTTCTGACAGGTTCAGACAGCCCTCAAGAGACAAAACTTAGAATTGCATGACTGGGCGCTTCTGAATGCTCCCGCCAGCGTAACATAGCTGCTCTTACAGTACCTGGCTTACAGGTGTTCAACAATACTCCGGATGAGACGGCCTTCTACAGGCTGACCCTGGAGCGAGAGGGGGTGCAGGCCTCCATGCTCATGATCCAGCCCACCCTCACCAGCTTCACCTTTGAAGGACCCCCACAGCCTGTCCTCCTTGATGTTGCTTCCATGAGGTCAGATTCTCCCAATGCTACAACCCTTTTTCTATGCACTTGTAACTTTCTTATACTTATGGTGCTGCTTCTTTCTTCATCTTATCAATGCAAGCTACTTTGCTGTCAGCAGATGACACCTGCTGATGTGTGTGGCTTGCACCTCTCATGTGTGCACCTGGCGGTTCTCTTTACAGAATCGCTTGTTGGCATCGTCTTTTCTTATCTTGCTCTTCTTTCTGTAGCCCTTGAGCTCAGAACAAGCAGCCTAATCGCGTCTCCTGTTGTGCATTGCCAGGACATGTTCTCATGTGCACCTGGACCAGCCGCTTACTGACTGGTGTGCTCAATCTGCAAGATCTGTTTGCACCTTGCGACATAGACTGCTACGAGGATCAGTGTTCTTGTTTCACGCATGGTCTTTCATGGGGCTGCAGGGCTTGCTTAGTGTTGTACATCTGTAAATAATGTCGGAGAGCTGCATCAGCAGGAGACACAACCTACATCATGCAAGTAACCATTTCACTGATAGCTGCTGGTGCAGACTGCTTGTGACCTCTCATGCCTGCTTGACTGCATGCCAGGCTCATTTCTGTTGTCTTCAAGAGCTGATTTGTTAGCCATCACCCTCGCAAAAAGGTGGTGACCTGGCACCATGTGGCTCCAGCACACTCAGACTTGCACAAACTGTCGATTCCCTAGTTATTGTCTGGTGACTCCCCTGACGAGTCCTAAAAACAAAAAAAACAAATGCAAAGTTACATTTGAATTGATTGAAATTGAAACATCCTAGCTTGATTGCTTTGCCAAGCATGGGAATGATACACATGCAGGCCTGACAGCATTCTTGTTCTGGATACCTGGTTCATGCTGGTGGTGCACTATGGCAAGACAATAGTAGATTGGAGGAAAGCAGGATACCACCTGCAGCCTGACCAAGACGCCTTCAGGTAGCCCACTGACCACAAACCCATTTAATGATTGCAAGCTTAATACCCAGGGCAGCTTGAACATCGGATTGTGACATGTGGACACTGTGGTTGCTGTCTGTGTTGACGTGAGCCAGTGTTGTCTACTCATTTTGGCAGGACGTTTTGCTCTCAGGGTAGCAATTTGTCATGATGATTGACTGAAGCTTGCCTTCTTATATGCAGGGAGCTTCTAGCAGCACCGGTGCAAGAAGCCACTGAGCTCCTCCGAGGGCGTATGCCAGTGCCCAAGCTGGTGGAATGCGATCAGGGGGGTAGCCAGGCATGTCTGTTCAACCCCCCTTGCTTCTTGCCCTTTGTGTTGACATATCTTGGCTGCAGACCTGCATGTAAGCTGTGATAGCATGCATGGAGCTTGCTGACCCCATGCATATGTGGTCTGCGATTTTGCTGCAATTATGTGTCTGACATCAGACCACCTGGTGTACTTGACACAGTATCAGTCAAGGGCTGGATTGGGCCTCTCACACCCCCCACTGCCTGCAGTTCCCCTGCAGATAACTTGACAGCTCACACATGGTTACTAAGTGAATGTTTGAAGACAATGATCTCACCATTGACTGCTTTCTCATTCCTGGTGTCAGATGAGCCCATGTGCATGCAGGCACGTTTCCTGCTGGCAAAGCTGAACCCCAGTGCGACCCACCAAAGCGATCAGGGGCTGACAAGCGAGATCATCTTCACAGAGGATGTGTCTTTGCATGTAAGCACAAAGCAGCACCAGTCACCATGTCTGTTTTGTTGCATTCCAAATTCAGACATAGCAAAGCTGTCAACGTGTCTGCTTTTTGCAATGCTGCTGACATGCATGACGGGTCCCAACCCTGACAAAAGGCGATATATGAGTATGAAGTTGCCTACATATACAGTTACATACATTTGCTGCTGACAATGCAGGTCTTTACGCAGCATCTATGCAGACTTGCGGTCCAGACATGACACAGCCGTGACACAAGCTGTGCAGTATGGTGAATGCAGCATGTTGTGGGGTCAAAATTATGGCAAGTGCAATTGCTGCAACACACAAAACTGCTCTGATATTCAAGACGTTCAGGAAAGCTGCAGTAAAATGTAAGCTTCAATGCACGCATAACCATCAGCATATGTGCAGCAGTGCCCATTCAGCACCTGGCCAGCCATGGCACAACATTGCATGTTCATGTAATCAGTCACATGCTTGTTCATTAGATTGCTGTGGACAATAAGTCACTTCTGAACAGATGGCACATTTACCCTGTTGGTTACAATTTCGAATGCACGCTGGTGCCTATTGCAAACAGTCATGAACTTTAAAAGTGACACAATTTCGCTTTTGAAGCTAGCATTGCTGCCTCGGGTCACATATATCTATCTTGAAATTCTTCGTTAACATTGTGACAGCTGTGGTTATGCTATATTCGCACAGAAGACCTGCAAGAAGAAGGGCCAAATGGGGTCAGGCCTTCTGATAGCAATCCCAGGTCTGGTCAAAGTCAGCATCTGCTGTTGGCTGAAGCTCAACCGACTGTGTTGTGACTCCATCCAGAGGAGACACAGAAGTGCATAGGAACGCTCAGGATTGTGAGGACCAAAGGACGTGGAACATGTTGTTACTGTGGCAATTGGATGATCACCAACATCACAAAGCTGGCAGAAGATCAAACATCAATCAGTTTGCTTGGTGTGTTCCCAGCCTGGACATGAATCCGTTGCCTCTTTTCTCTTTTTGCTTTTTTCTTTTTATCTTTTTGAGTGAAAACACTGAGTAGAGTACCGGTAGGTAGACTTGGTATTGAGGCCTTGCCAGTCTGCTGTGCATATTTGCATGCATGTTATTCTGGATGTACAAATATGCTTACAGACATTCAGAACACAGGTGGCAATGGAGCAATTGATATTACAAACAGTCACGATATTACAGTGAAACTGACAAAGCCCTTGTCTGCAGCCCTTGTCGAGACGCTCGTTTGGCAATTTACGCATACAATTCGGCCACCACAAGACGTAATCGCTGGCCCGCGTGTCCGCCCTGGTGCATCGGAGGCGATGCTGGTTCCGGAGCTGCAGATTCAGCATCACGTGGGAAGAGTGTACAAGTCGCGTTCACGCGGCAGACATAGGTGGTCTCTCTGCGCACAAAGCGACATGGCAAACCTTTTAGAGCCTCGGCAGCAGGAACAATCACGGTGGGCGACAGAACCGACGGCGTATCGCGCAAGCCAAGCATGCAAGTTATGCCCTTGCTGTGTGGTTGCAACTATGCGGGGTGTCTGCCGCAAGAGATCTTGTACCAGATCGCATTCAGGCTCGATCTGCCAGCCCAAACCAGTCTGGCGTGCACTAACAAGCACAATCATGCGCTTCTGCAAGGCAAGATGCAATACGTCCAAGGCTTTAGGATCGACAAAATCCAATTTGACGACAGAGTACAGGCAGAGGCCTTTGCTTTAAATGGCATAGACTTGCTGCCAGAACTGCCATCGTACGTAGATGAGGAGGTGGCGATGCTGTACATGGAATATGTACAGGCAGAGGCTGCTGCTATTACTTACAGCAAAGGGCGGTTCAGGAATCAGGTCATCTGCTACTACATCATTCCGGCCGAAGAGGACAGTGATCGTGTTGAGGGTATCGTATCTGGTCACACTGATCTTCAACGTGGTGACCGGGTCATGTTTGTGCAATTGGGCGACAAACAGATGCTGCACAAGGTTCTGAGCAATGCTCCTTTTGGAATGAACAGATATGACGGAACCTTTAGGTTTGATGCTGGAGTGCTTTTTAAAAGCAAGAAACGGGCACATGTCATGGATGATTGCAGATGTGCCCAGCTCTGCTTTGACCGCATGTGCAGTATGGTTGGTGGGATGCAAGCTTGTATATTTGCTTTGCCAAGCATGAATTTGTATATCCAGGCATTCCCATACAGAAAAGGACAACTCGGAATGGGGATGTACAATGGTTTGTAGACGACACTGTGGTTCAACACCCTGTCAAGATCAACTTTGAGTGGTTTCCAGAGGCTACAGTCCAAGTGCAGGCTCACTTTACATGCAATTTTGAGGGATTTGATGAGCCCCAGATCATGCCTGTTTCAACTTACTACAACAGAATAGATATCAAGATCTTACAGCAATCAGTGAGGTTTGTGTACAATCAGAATTTGGGTCAAAATCTGTGTGTGGAGGCTATGCAGGAAAGGCTAGAAGATTTTTGCAGCCAAAGACACTGGTCTAGCCTTGTAAACAATGCTAATTTACCAGCTGACTTCATCAAACCCTGCTTACTCAGTAATTTTTCATGCATACAACTCTGCCACCATTGCATCTATGTCGCTGCTGCTTGCAATGCACATCCACCTCTGCAAGCTGCTAGCCGGCAGGCGCTGGGGCCTTGGGGTCGTTCTTGCTTCTGTGCACCTCTGCATCCTCCTTGCCTGCTCGCAGCTCCTTAAACATTTTGCTGAAAGTCCCAACGCTCTGAGGATGGCAGCCGCTCTTCTTGTTTGCCTGTATGGCAGCCTGTAGCAGGCCAGCGGCCTTGCTGGCTGCAGTCCTCAGGTCCATGCTGACATCGTGCCCATGAAACTTCTTCTTGCTTTTTCTGGTTTCTTTGTTCCTGTGAGCTTCAAACCCAGGGACCCTGGCATTCACCGCTTGCTGCAATGCATAGGCCTGCCTGCAGACTTCAAAAGCCAGATCATTCCGCTTGTCCCACTGGTCTCTGTGGCTGCCCTCCCAGCGTGGCTGCTGCTCTTGATCTGGACTGAACTGAGCTGGTAAGGGCCGCATGGCTGCACAGGGAAGTACTTGATGAAAGGAAAGAACTCCAGATACCCATCCAGATACACCCGGATCAGGGCTGCTGCCCCCCCTGCCTTGTCAATACTGGCTCGGTCAAACACAAGATTTCTGGACACCACTGCTGACACTGGCAACTCAGCAACTGTAGGAGGGCTCAGAGAGGCTGGCACTGGTGCTGGAGAAGGAGCTGAAGCCGAAGTTGAAGCTGATTTGCCGTTTCCCGCCTCAGCAATGCATTGCAACAGAGCACTGCCTATGTGATCTGCAACTGTGTCCATCAGCCGTGTGGCGCCTTCATAACCCAGGCGACGGTACACCATCTTGCCCTCTGCAAACTTGTGGAGTACCATCTGGGTCCAGGGCCCCTCAAACAACCTGCAGCCAATCACATGCGATCATTCAGCACGCGTATATATGCACGTGTGCCCCCTTGATACAGAGCAAAGGTTGCAAATCACAGCTGACAGCCTCCTCATTCTGGAAGAATGGCAGGCCTGTGAAGAGATGGTGTGCCTTGAATTTGCCATAGAATAGGGGTGCCAGCTGAATTATTCCACTTGTTGGCAGCCAGCCCATAGGCATGATACTCGAAGGCGGCAAACTCTGCAACAGAAAGCCCCTCCAGCTCACAGACTGCTTCTGAGACAAAACCAGGGCCTAGCATCACGAGCTGATCCACAAGCTCTGCAAATCTTCTCAGCCCTTGCTCCTGGCAAAACTGCACTCACCCACATCCCATGATGACCCCAGCATCAGCATTCAATGTGCAGCTGAGCATTTTGCACAAAGCAATGTACCTCTCTGTCAAGCAGCTCAAACGTGGGAACATTGGTGTTCTTTCAGCCCTGCACGTGCACACCCTGGGCATTCATCAAGTCCACTCGGCAAACAACGTGGAGGCTGCCTGAGGTAGCACTCTAGCACCGTAGGTAGTTGTGGCCAAGGACTGCCATGCTCTTTGATGCTTAGTCTCTCTAGAAGCCTGTTCATCGCGGGCTGCAAGCACAATATTGATGCGCAACATTAATGCGCAAGTCAGCCTATGACATTCTCAGATGCATGCACAGCACACATGGTTACTGCAATGCTCACCTCCTGCTGACTTGAGCTGGCAGATGCGCGCCGTCCTGAACATGTATGACAAGACGTCATCTGCAGTGGTCCCCTCCCCCTTCATATCAAGCTTTTTTAGGCAATTTAGCACATAGGTCTGATTTAAGACCGCTGATTCTGTGAAGCGGAAGAGATCTTGTGCATGAGGCACAAGGGGCGTCCGTTCATAAACAGGCACTTGTGCCCCCAGTTTCTCAATGATAAGGTCTATGGGATGCCGCTCCATGACAGCATCTGCAAGACACGCCCTTGTTGCCATCAGCAAAACAGCAAACCTTGCAGTTGCCGTTCACAAACAGCAAGCATACCTGTCAGTCCTTGAACTGTCATCTGCACTAAGCTGCCCTCAAATCTGCCTCTTGCAAACATAGGGCTGCTTTGGAAGCCGTACATCATTGATGTATACACGCTTGCAACACGCTTGCATAACGCCTGCAGTGCAAATTTCTTATTGTGTCCTGTTATTATGCCAGACACACGTAACCTTTATTACGCCAAATGCACGTGCCCTCGAGACATATAGGAATGCCGCCTAAGCGTTTGCAGAGGTTCGCTGGAGCCGCGCCAAATCGCCAAGTCGCGCCGGGACGGCGCAGTCGCCGACCATGCAAGACACTGACGACAATCGTTTGCGGGAGTCCCGCAGTGGGGCCTTTAAGATGAGCAACAGCAACAGTGCTTTCCAATCTCAACACTCCTTTGCCAGGGCGTCTTCCGCAGATCACGACCACGAGGCTCTAGTCAAGGCAGCCATGCAAGAAGCAGCTCGGCATCCTGAGCGCCACCGTATGACAGCGTTGCCATCAAAGACCAAGAGCAGTGTGGAAGTGATCGATGTCAAGAAACTGACGACCTCACAGAAGAGGTTGGTTTTATCTCGTGCGATGGAAACAAGCGGACAAGACAATGAGCGGTTACTCAATCAGATCAGGCAGCGTCAAGACAGGTGCGATTGGGCGCTGTCGGTGTTGCTGACTGCACTCGTAAACTACCTTCACACGACGTATACAGCTGCTTTATTTACACATGCAAAGGTCTGGTACCATATGCATATTGCATATGCCGTCACAGCTACAGTATCTGTTGCGTTGCACGCTGGATATGTCAACCTGAACTTTGCTGCCTGGGCTTACAGGGTAGGACTGGAACGGTCTAGGGTGGAAATTCAGTTCACAAACATCAACTATGAGGCAGAAGTGCTGATTGGCAGCTCAGGCTTGCCTTCGGTCAGCAATAGCTTCAAGAACCTAGCGCTGGTACTGTCACTTACACTGTATGCTGCAGCTGTTTCAGCTGCGCCAAACGCTGCATGCAACAAAGGCAGCTGTTGAGCACATGTTCCTACCATGCTCCTACCTGACTCACTGTAATTGGTTGACAGAGTCTTGGCAAGCTTGTTGGAAAGAGGCCTGGGGAAAAGCGCAAAATGAAGATCTTAAAAGGGGTGACAGGAGCTTTGAAACCGGTGAGCCAGCAACCCAGCAACATCAACACTGCAAGCTCAAGATGATCACATGCTCTTCTCCTGAATACCACCTTCGACATGTGATGTCGTCTGTGATGCAATATTGCACAGCTTTGTCACAATCATTCTCGTGAATATCCTCCTTGCATAGGCAAGCAGGGAGACAGAAAGCTTCTTCAATGTGCAGCACTGCCCAAACCTGCAGGGCATCTGCAGCCTGTCAGTCCAGCTGTGCACTTTCACATACGGCATTCTAAATCTATAAACCCCATTTTAAAGTCAATGGGGTCGTCAGACCACTGTACAAAGTTATACCAGCAGCCGTCAGGCACACCATGTATGCGTGTCTCCAAGCTCGCTGGTGCAGGAATCATCAGGTCATCTGTCATAGTCACAACAGCAATGCCTGCAACAAGAGTCATTATCTGTCACCACTATTACTGGTGGCTACATCGGCTGCACCATCGCAAATCAAAAATTACCGTGTAATGCCCCAGATGTGCACAAGCAACATGTCTGATGACATCTATGAGTGATGTGCTAGGTCCATGCCTGTTGTCAGATGGAGATGGTGCTTACCTGTGGAATAGCCCATGCGGCTGCATCAGAGGATCCGTCGGACAACTCTTGAAGCAGATGTGATATGACACACAAGATGTCAAACCACAAATGGTTCATGGTGGCAGTATATATCAGCATGTACAAGCAGGGTTCTCTGATGCAGGGGCGCATGTGTCTGCTGTTGGGCCCTCCCGGCTCTGGCAAGTCCTCGCTGCTCAAGATTCTTGCCGGCAAGATCAAGAACAGCAAGCTAGTGCAGGTCATACATCTGACTGTGCCGCCTTGTCTGTGTGTATGTGTCAAAACACAACCTGCCAGTCCATACCTGCTTAATACCATGCTAGCCAAATGATGATCTCACCGTGGTTTGATGTGATACCATGTGTCAAGCACTTGACAGCTCGCCCCTGTCATTGGCTTCCAGTTGACAAAACCATCAGCAATTATAGTTCAGCTTGGTCTCAGGCTACATCATGCATTAAACCCAAGTTGTGCTTTGAACCAAAGTCATACTGCAAATCATACTGCAAATCGAAGTCTTGCATGGCTTGACAGGTCAACGGGGACATACTGTACAATGGCAAGAACTTCAGCGAGTTTGTTGTGGAGCGAAGCTCTGGGTATGTGGAACAGACCGACCAGCACTATGCAGCTTTGACTGTCCAAGAGACGTTTGACTTTGCTGCCTGGTGTCAGGGCACAGGATATAGAGAAGGTGAGCCTGGTTGCCCTCACATCTGCCCTTGGAGTTAAGGCTGGCTTGTGCGTTCCTTTTGTGCCGCCAGCAATCACTGTTGCTGCAACAAGCTGTGCTGATGCATGATGCCTGACTAATCTCACCTTTTGACCATGTGATTGTCATACATTTGCACTGTCATTGGTCGTTCCTGTCCTCTGTGAGCTTGGCTGTCTGCACAGCCCTAGCTCAGTCACCATCCAGGAGCAGACACAAGTCTGCATTCACTGCATGCAGTCTTGTGTACCACATCACAGTGAGTTGGACTTGAGCACAATCTGTAAGCAGACTCACAAACATGCAGCAACAGGGTAGCACCTGCGCCTCAGCCAATGTGCTGCACAAAACAGCAGATCATATCAGGTTCAACATCAAATTCAGAGATATCAAGCTGGACACTAGGAAAGTGAAACATGCAGATGAGTTGCATGAGCTGTTGCGGCGGGAGGAGGAGCAGGGCATCACTGTGACAGACTCAGATCCTGCTGTGGATGCCTACTTGAAGGCCAACGCTGCTTCTACACCTGACCACATTGCCACTCAGGTCCGTGCATTCAGGCCTTCCATACAGAGACGCTACATCCCTGCAAATCCATACCGGTTGGCTTGCAGTTCATACGATTCCATACTGGATGGCTTTTCATCCATATCACTGAGTATGACTCAGGATAGGTTAACACTGAGTGTGAATATAATTTGTACTGATCAGCTCTTGATCCATGTCCCCAGTGCGTTCCACAAGTTGCGTGCTTATGACATGTCTTTACGTGTTAGCCCTGCATGTGGGACTTGTTCATCACACTTGACCTGCATGTCTACGCCCAGCACTGCTGGCTCACCTACAGCTTGCAGTTGTGAGTTTTAAAGTGTCCACTGACTTCTGGCTTGAACGCTGTAAACTGGTCGCAGACGATCATGAAGCTTTTGGGGCTGGAAGTGTGTGCTGACACCATTGTGGGGGACCAGCTGCTGAGAGGTATCAGTGGGGGCCAGAAGAAGCGCGTCACCTCAGGTGATCCACCCTTCTGGCCTGCCATGTTGTCCCAACTCTTCAGCAAATGCTTTTACACACTGCCACTCTCCCACAGCCGAAGCCATGCAGCTGCTACTGGCAGTCAACATGAGCCCTGCTCAGCAGTCAAGTAGGAAACTGCTAAAGTGTATGTAGGGTTGCAAAACTTTGTGAGCTCACAGACATACTCAGCAAGTGTGTCCTACAAATGGCTAGTAGGTTTGCCCTATCGCCGCAATGCTACCCATATACAATAGCATCAGGAAAGTGTACCTTGATCGTATATGGTAGGTGATGCAGCCTTGTTGTTCAATGTACAGTATTGCGTGAATCCCTATGTTGATATGCAGCATTGCCCTTGACCAGTTACGTATGCAAGCGTGGCTTGAGAAATGAGTACCAAGCATTCTGCAAGTCTAGCTTGAGTCACTGTTTGAATGGTAGTATTAGCTGCCTCTGACTGGCAAGCAGTGTCTCTCAGGTGAGATCATTGTGGGGGGCAAGAAGGTGATGTTCATGGATGAAATCAGCACAGGCCTGGACAGTGCCACCACCTTCCTCATCACCAAGTGCCTCTCCAACTTCTGTCACATCCTGGAGGGCACCCTGCTTGTGGCCCTGCTGCAACCAGCCCCTGAGACGTACAATCTGTTTGATGACGTCATGCTGCTGTCCCAGGGACAGATAGTGTATCATGGTCCCCGGGAAGAGGTAGGGATTTCTGCATCTCACCACTTGCTCATGAGTCTGCTGTGATCAGCGCCTGGTATGTATCCTCTGTGATGTCATGCTGTCGTCATGAGGCTAGATTTGTGTACACCGCCTGGGCAAAGAGCTGTGTGTCTTTGAAGCTTCAAGTGGGACTTATGCTGCATGCCTTGGACGGCGCTTGATTGGCAATACACAACATCATGTACACAGTGTCAGCCAGAGTGCCTTGGCTTAGCCTGCAGAGGGTCTGCACCACTTTGTGCCGGTGTAAGCACTTCTTTTTATCTCTGCTAGTTGACCTTGCATTGCCATGTATGTGTTGCACTTTGGGCTGGCGCCTAGCAGAGTAAGTCAAGCATGTGTCAAACACAGGCTGTCACACTCAACTTCCCTTTGCTGCAAACCTACATCACACTGAAGTTCACTTTGTTGCAGAGCTACATCTTCACTGAAATTCACATCGTTACGGATCCACACAAGCTGTTGAGACATAAAGCGAGGTGTGTCTTCAGGTGATGCCGTTCTTCAACAAGCTGGGTTTTGAGTGCCCTGAGGCAAAGGGTGACGCTGACTTCTTGCAAGATGTCACTATACAGAAAGGTCAGGCGCAGTTCCGCAAAGATAAGAGCGGCAAGCATGACTACATGACTGTCAAGGTAGGCCAGACGCTGACTCCTCATCTGTACATCTGCTTGTCTTGCCAGATCCTGCCGCACTGTTAATCATATGATTCTGATGACATGCAGCAATTTGCCGTGTGTTTCATGACACATCATAGTTTAGTCAGTCTGAAGCGTACAATCATGTGCTTTCCCCTTTACTATATTGAGAGCCAGCTGGTCCCTATCTGCATGCGTGTGTTGAAGGATTCAGACACTGTGCAAGCTGATTGCTGCGAGCTGTCTCAAGCGTGCGCAAACATTGCATAAACACTGCACACGCAGACATATGCACAGATCCATAAGGTAACATGACCTTGATCTGCCTCACACGTCGTACCCATTGTCTGATCTTGCCTTTCAGGAAATGGCAGCTGCCTTTTACCAGAGTGAGAAAGGGAGGTCTGCCTTGAAGGCAGCAGAGGCTCCCTACAAGGGCAGCCAGCGCCAGACAGACTCCCTAGTCACCACCCAGTAAGACCCAGACTTTTTCCTGGCTGTTCGATTCCTACCTGTCGGGTCGTCTTGCTGTCTGCATCAGCCTTTGAGGGTGCATGGTGTTTGCCATCAGCCTAGCACATGTGGAGCTCTGTTTCTGTCATGAGCCGCATGCAGGCATAGTGTTGGTGTTAGTGGTATTGCTCCTGAGCAGTATACGCATGTGCAAGTTGAGGCCTGACTTGTGTTTGTTGTTTGAGGCCTGTCTCCTCTAGAAGTCTTGCCTTGTGTGTTGCAGCATCACCAAAGGTCACGGAAGGTTTGCTTAAAATCTTTTTTCTAAATAGTCCTGTTGGCAGGCCTTCTAGTCCTGCAGCTACCTTTGCCCTTTGCACTTGCCTTTCAAGTCTGCCTTTCAGACGACTTTGCCCTTCAGCATTGCCCTTCCCATGTGCCTTTGCCCTTTGCAGGTATGGGCTCAATTGGCAACAGGCCCTGAAAGCGTGCATGAAGCGTGAGCTGAAACTGGTCTACAGAGACAGATTCAACCTGTACTCCAGAACCTTCCAGATAACTTACCTAGCTTTCTTATCTGCCACTCTGTTTATCAAGCCTGGCCACGACACAGTTCAGGAAGGACAGCTGTTCCTGCTGGAGATCTTCTTCGCTGCCCTTATTAGTACATTTGCAGGCTTTGGAAAGGCAAGACACCTTTCCTATCTGCTTTGTATGTTCACTTCATGTTGAGGCTGGGCATTTGTTGAGAGAGATTGCGCTCTGATTGTAACTGATATCAGCTTAAGCACAAGATGATGGCGTGTTGTACTGGCACGTTAGGCATGCAATTATTTGAAGAGAGTGTCATTGACATAGTTGCTCGAGGCACAGTCCCATGTAGCAGGGCAGGCAATTACAACATGTGTTACAGTTCACACTGGTGATGCTGTTTTGCAGATTCCTGAGACTGTACTTGCTCTTCCAGTCTTCTACAAGCAAAGAGACAACAAGGTATGAATTGACGTCGCCAACAGTACATGCTGTGCCTTGTGCAGCAGTACAGGTGCAACCACTGTCCATACAACTGCATGTGAGTGACAGCAAGCGCTGCCATGTCCAGCTGCTTGCAACCCCTATTCAACCGAACGACACAAGTCAGCAGCTGAACAAGAGGTCCAGCAACATTTGATGCCTGTCCCGTTGTGTGCACTTGCAACATCTGGATGCTTGTCATGCTTTGTGCACTTGCTCAAAATGCAAAGGTCAAACGAGCATGCTGAAGACTGTCTCTGCTCCCTTTGACCTTACATGGGCATTGCAGTTTGTCCCTTTGACCGTACATGTGCTTCTGCACTTCTTGCCTTTGTCCTCATCTGTGCACTGCAGTGTATCCCTTTGACCTTACATGTGCTCTGCACTTCTCACCTTTGACCTTGTGTGTGCATTGCAGTTCTTCCCTGCCTGGTGTTATGCCCTGCCAAAGACAATTCTGGACCTGCCGCTGTCAATCTGGGAAGCCCTTCTGTGGGTGTGCATTCCCTACTTTGCTGTCGGCTACTACAAAGATGCTGGACGGTCAGTATCTCATTTGCCTTCTCTGTATCACCAATGCATGTATGATGTGTTGCATGCCACGTCACATCATGCCTCTGAGCTACAGGGTTTTACGTAATTCACAAGGCCACAAGTGGTAATCACCATGTGAGATGGCAGGTTTGTGAATTCTAGTCTGTGTGAGATCCATATCCTGCTTGTTTGCCCATCAATGCAGTGCTTCCTGGCTGCTCAAGATACAGTACTGTGTAAGATCTTTGCAGTCAAGACAGCATGCTTTCCCTGTGAGCGCAAGCAGAGGCCCAAGCTGCACAGCCTGTGTCACCAATACTGGTTGCTCAAAGTTACGCAGATGCTCGACATGTCGATGGGCTAACCATCCAACCCAACCTGTCTTTGTTTACTCCAACCACATCACTGCAACAACATCAGCAGTGCATACGTCTGTGTATTGTCACCTGTGACAGCAGCAACCAACTCAATGCTGCTGCAGGTTCTGGACATACTGGCTGGTCCTGTTCCTGACCAACATGGCGTCCAATGCCTTGTTCAGAGGCTGTGCTGCTGTCGGGCGTGACCCCATCATTGCCTCCACTGTCGGCGTGCTATCTATCTTTGCTCTGGTGTTTTCTGGAGGCATCATGCTTGCGCGCAGTAGGTCCCTTGCACCAGGTTGCACCAGGCCTCAGCCTTGCTTCCCCTTGCCTTGACATGCGCTCTCACGCTTTGCCGCATCTTGACATCATGCTTGCATGCAAAATGCACCCTGCAGTCTGCCTTCATTCACCGCCTAACCGTGTGCAGTTTTGCCATACCTTGCTGTACGCAGTTTTGCCATATCCCACCATGTGGTCTCGCCATTTTCACCGTGTTGTCTTGCCACACTGTGTCATCTGCATTTATACCACACTTGACTGCACCTTGACATTGTACATACGTCGTGCTTTGCCCTGCTGCGCTGTGCACCATCCAGGTGGTGCTGGACTCTGCATTCCAAACACAGTGGTTGGCACACTTTGACCCCTGCTTTGCATCTTGACATGTACCAGGCTGCGTGTCCTACATTAATTCAGATGGGGTGATCTACAGGCTGCACAGCTTGTGATCATGCCAGAAACCCCCCAGGGATGATATCCATCCATTCATTGAATCTTTCATCTTCATTGAACACCTGTCTTCCCATAGGGTCAGATACATACAGTCCTGAGCAGCTCTATGTACGGAGTCCTGTTCTGGCAGTCAGTGTGTTGACGTGTTCTAAATCAGACTGGATAAGTTCACGCCAAGGGATGACAGGCCAGCTTCAACAGTTGTGCAGCAGTCTTGAAACAAGTATTGGCCTTGCTGGTTGACATGGGCAATTGCTGCACTGTTGTGTGTCACTAGTCATGCAGACTCTCGCTCAGGCAGTGCTGTTTTGTTGCATGCAGAACTGATCAGAGGCTGGTGGATTTGGGCCTATTGGATCTCGCCATTGGCGTTCACAGTGCGGTCGCTTGCCCTGAATGAGTTCACAACCAAGCAGTGGAGCGCGCGGTATGAGTATGACCCGTCCATCACCATTGGGGAGGCTTCACTAGCAGTCTTTGACATCCAGACAGGGTTCTGGTGGGTCTGGCTGGGGGTGGGGGTCTTGGCGGCCTACGCAATTGTGTTCAATGTGATTGCCACCGTGGCCTTTACATTCCTGTCATGTAAGCTTCCTCAAGAGCTGCTGCTGCTGCTGCTGCTGCTGCTGCTTCTGCTGCTGCTGCTGTTTGCTTGACATGCAGTCATACATGCTGATGGAGTATATTGCAGGCTGTGCCTTTCAAGGAAGTGCAGGCTCTTTTGTTGCAGCTCAGCTTGGGTCTGCTCTTGAGAAGTACCTTGCGGGCATTTCTGCTGTGCAGCAAAGTAAAACCTTGACTACTGTCAGCACCTGCTACAAAAATCTTCATGACCTTGAATGTGGTGGTGCAGTTCCTCAGCAGAGGCCTGCAATGAGTGAAGAAGCAGTGGCAGCCATAGACGCTGATATGGAGGGTGACAAGGGGTCAGGCAGCAAGGCTCAGAAGAGGAAGGTCACTGACTCTGGCAAAATGGAGACCAATGGCTACCATCACATGCATGGCAAAGCTAATGGGGAGAAGACTGTCGACGCCTTTCAAGTTGCAGAGAAGGTATGGGTTTGCCTTGTGTTTTGTGAACCATAGCACTACATGCATGGAGAAATCGCTGGAGAGTAGAACAAAGGGGTGTGTAATTGTCATGCTGATACAGCTGTCTTGCTGCTGTCTGTTGCATTTTTGGAGTGCTGCTTGGGACAAAGCTGTGGTCTCTACCTGTTAGAGTCACTGCTATGTTATCAAGGCAAGATAGCAGCTGATAATTTGTAAGGGATGCAATAAGCAAGGATAATGCATAGCCATGATTGCCAATGATTGCACTTTGCAAACGAGGATGGCACAACGCTTCCAGCAGAGCTTGAGCACATTTCAGATCAGGCTGTGCATCAGCTTGGGGTCCCGTTCTGCAGGACAGTCTACAGGGCTTACCCCCCCTGACGCTCAAACTGAGTTCAAACCATGCTATGCATGCTTTGCAGGAAGCTGAAGGGGATGCTGCTGTGGCCAACCCTGGCTCTGCTTACGGGGCCTCAGCTCTGGGCCCCTCTGCAGGAGGGGGTGCAGGGGCCGCCCCTGGCAATGCTGATGCTCAAGCTGGCACTGGGGCTGAGTCAGCGCCTAGTCAGCCTCTACAGAATGGTGATGCGGCAGCCGATGGCGCCAGTGGGAATGGCAGTGAGCAGCAGGGGCTGTCTTTGCCCTTTGATCCTGTTGCACTGGTGTTTAAGGACATCCATTACTTTGTCAAGCGGCCAGACAATAAGAGTGAAGAGCTGGAGCTGCTCAAGGTGCCTGGCAGTCTTCTTCTGCTGCTGCTTCTTGCTGCTGTCTTCCTTTGCAGCCTGTTGACCACCCTCTTGCTGAAGCGCGAATCCGTCAAGACAGCAATGGCTTGTTTCAATTGCCTGCTAGAGTGCGTGCAAGGGCTGATGCCAGCAGATTTATGCATGCAATGGCTTGTTGTATTTGTGTGTGAGAATGTGTGTAAGCACAACACCATCAGCAAGGCACTGTGGGTGCACTTTGCCGCCACAAGTGATGAGGGTTTGGTCATTGCTTTGCCGCTGATGTATATGTCTTTGTATGGCAGGGCATTACAGGAGCCTTCAGGCCTGGTGTGCTGACAGCCCTCATGGGAGCTTCAGGCGCAGGCAAGACCACTCTCATGGATGTGCTGGCTGACCGCAAGACAGGTCTGCCTCCCGCCCTAGTCAGTTGTGTGCTTTTGCTGTTGTCGTGCCAACCCTGCTTCAAGACTGTCACTGTTGCCTCTTGTTGTTACCGTTAGTCTTCTGGCTGATGACATCACAATGTCACTGCTGCACCTTGTTCATTCTACTTGCTGCTGCCATCTGCTCAACTTACAATTTCTCAGGTTGTGCAAAGCCCAAGTCCATGCTTGTGGGTGCCATCCTGCACCCATTGCCTGAGCAGAGGCAAGTTGCGATCCAGTGAGCATTCCCCTTCACAACAGTGACAAAAGTTGTGCAGCACTCCTGTGTTCATGCATGGTCAAGAAGCGCCGGCTGTGTGATATATGTCACAAATGGTAGTTTTGATTGGCAGGCGGGCGCATCACTGGTGAGCAGAAGCTGAATGGGAGGGACAAGACAAAGGCCACATTGGCTCGTGTGATGGGGTATGTGGAGCAGAATGACATTCACACTCCAGCTCTCACCGTGGTTGAGTCCCTCAAGTTCAGCGCAAATCTTCGGCTGGACAGGAATGTGAACAAACGCTCAGAAGCCGCTTTTGTTGACAATGTGAGCTGCGTTTGATTTAAAACTTGTTTGGTGCTGTAAGTTTTGCCTCTGGCCATGTCACACCGCTATGCTGCACGATGGCACAGCACCACATTATGGGACATGCTTCGACTTATGGTTTGGTGTCTGCATGCCAGTGCATACCATATGCTGGCTTCTTGCAGTCAAACCCTCACACCTCACCATCATGCACAGCTTACCGCAAATTCACCACATCCCCAGAGCATCCTTGTTTTGCAAGGTATTCAGGAGCTGCTGAATCTATCTGCAAGTCAGCCCTCTGAATGCCTCCCAGTATAACAGAATGCTGTGTGTGTGACAGGTCTTGGAGCTGGTGGACATGCAAGGCCTGCGTAATGCCCTTGTGGGTATGCCAGGAGTGAGTGGTTTGTCTGTGGAGCAGCGCAAGAGGCTGACCATCGCGGTGGAGCTGGTATCCAACCCCTCCATTGTCTTCATGGATGAGCCCACCTCAGGTGAGTCACCATTTGTAACCTTGTGCATGTGTCTACATTCTGTCGTGTGTCTCCTGGTCTTGGACAGGGCACTTTCAGTAGCTTTGGCAGTGGAATTGGTTTGCTGCCCCTTCACTGTCTACATGGGCGAGCTTACCTTAGGTTCGTGATCATCCAGATCTTGTTTTGTGATCCTCTGCTGAAATATCTCCCAATCCCTTTTGTACTTGTAAGGTACTTCTCAGCACCATGGTGGGGGAAAGGGCGGTCAGTCACACTTTTTACACCAGCAGCTGTAGTGATGTTGATGATAATGGTATTGATGGTATAGTAAGGATAAAACGGGGGTGAGCATTGTGTGGCTATGTGTGCAGGTTTGGATGCAAGAGCTGCAGCTATTGTGATGAGATCAGTGAAGAACACGGTGCGCACCGGCCGCACTGTGGTTTGCACCATCCATCAACCCAGCTTGGAGATCTTCCAGGTCACAACCCTCTCTCTTGTCTGGTCCCTTGTGCCCAACTGGACTGCACCTTAGCCTGCAGAAACCTGCAAGTATTTCTGCAATGCGTGACTGCTAGTGAGGGGTTCAGTCTAAGGTGCTGCTGCCGAGTGCTTTGTCCAGCCAGTCTTAGCGTCCTGAGCAAGGCATGTCCCTGATGGCTATTATCCTCCAAGGCTCGTTGCTAGTAATGCACTGGAGATGTTATGCGCCTTGAGATGTTGTGTAGTACATGGGATTTGTTTGCACAGCAGCAGGAGCCAAAGTCAGGGTGCTCTGTTGTTGCATTGTGTGCGTTACATTGCTCTTTTTCAAGCTCTGACTGTCTGTGGTGTCTGCCCTTCTCAGTCAAACTGCCAAGGCCCTCCCTCAGGCTATGCTACTCCTCTGTTGGGTTCTGCCTCTTGCTCTGCTTCATTTTCATGCCTGAAGTCTGGTCTGCTTCTTCCCTCCATGTATTCCATCCTCTTCCTTCCACTCACCTGCTATCCTTCTTCATTGTATTCACCATCACATTGTTCACTGTAGTTTTCAACGAGCTGTTTTTGCACAGGGGTGATCTCCTCTGCTTCATTGTTCATTGCTTTTGCTGTGGGCTACAGCTGCGGCCTTTTACAAGCGCAGATGCCCAGCTAGTCAAGGCCCATTATGTCTGAAAGCAAAGCTGTTCTTCATCATCCTCACCTGCAGGCCTTTGATGAGCTGCTGTTGTTGCAAAGAGGCGGCAGCACGCTGTATGCTGGTGCCTTGGGAGAAAATTCCAGGGACTTGATCACATACTTTGAGAAGCTGGGGTCACCCCCCATCACGCCTGGCTACAACCCTGCCACATGGATGCTGGAGAACACCACAGCCTCTGTTGAAGAGAAGCAAGACATCAGCTTTGCTGAGCAGTTCCTGAACAGCGAGCTGAAAGGGTGAGTCATGCATCCAGACAGACAGGCTCAATGTGGATGCACATGCACATTGCTGCTCAGGCATTGTAGTGCAATATTGCTCGCTTTGTATAGAAGGGTAAGCAGCAGCACTGTACAGGGTGCTCTTCATGTGTGCTTAGCATGCTAATTGACTGCATACAAGGCCGCTGATTGCAGGCACATGCAGGTCACTGTAAGCAGTCTGATTGGCACATGAAGCTGCTGCAGCATACCTCTGTGTATGTTTTCACCTGCAGTCTGCTAAACATGGCACATGGTCACACACATATTACAGCGGTCATAACAGGCAGCTAGAGTGTGTAATAATCCCTCCTGATACCAGCTGTTGCATGGCACATGCGCAGGCAGACAGATCAGCTGGTGGACGAACACTCACAAGAGAATGCGTACAAGCCCATAGAGTTCAAGGAGAAGTACGCCAAGCGGTCTAGCACGCAGTACCTGGTGAGTGGGCACCAGGCCGCTGCGCTGCGCTGCGCTGCGCTGCGCTGCGCTGCGCTGTGCTGTGCTGTGCTGTGCTGTGCTGTGCTGTGACTTTCTTTGCGGAATGCAGGCGCTGCTAAAGAAGTTTTCGATAGCATACTGGCGCACACCTGAGTACAACTACATCAGGTTCATAACAACTGTCATCTTGGGCTTTGTACTGGGGACATTGTACTGGAAGATTGGTCATAAGAGGTATGTACTACTTTTGTGCATAGGTGTCCCTTACCTGCTGCACCGTGCTGAAGCAAGCCTTGTCTTTTGAGTCTGACACATGTTTGACACATGTTTGGTCACAGACGTCATGACAGGTTTTGCATGCTGCTGTATCAAGTCTTAATGCACATGCAGCTGCATACACATAGACTGTTCAACTATAAGTTGCATCATTGGACACACCTGTCGTGCATCATCTTCATCCAGGTCTAAAGCTGCCTGTCTTGCGGTGCAGATCTTCTGAACAGGACGTGACTGCTGTCGTGGGCGCAGTCAACGCTACCACCATCTTCTTGGGAGCTCTGTATGCCCTGAATGTTCTGCCCGTGATCTCAGTGGAAAGAGCCGTGTACTACAGAGAGCGAGCTTCATTCTTCTACCATTCTTTGCCTTTCTCACTGGCACAATGTACAGTGGAGCTGCCCTACATCTTTGTCCAGGCGTGTGTGTACAGCTGCATTGTGTATTGGTGCGCTGGCTTGGAGCTCAATGTTGGTATGCCTTGCTTCGTTTCTCCTCTGTGTCTCTGCGCATGTCAATCAGGGCTGTAGGTATCAGTTTGCAGTCTGTTGCCTGTTGCTGTGTCAGTGATGCAGCGCAGTCATTTGCATGCCAGCAAAGATGATAGCCTGTTGCTCACATGAATTGTTGTGTGGTTTGCCATGCCACCCACTCACATGCAACCAGCACCGTGGATCGTGGTGCGTGATCTAGCTTATTGTGCTTCTTTGTTTCCAAGACAGGCACAGAGCCTGACTCCTTTGTCCTTGTAGCAAAGCTTTGCCCTTGTGTTGCAGAGAAGTTCTTCTGGTTTCTGCTGTTCCTCCTTCTGACCCTGGACGAGTTCACGCATGTGGGCATCATGAGTGTGAATGTGTCCTCCAACCTTCAAATAGCCACCACAGTCTTGCTCACCCTCATCCCCACCTGGAATGTCCTTTCTGGGTTCTACATTGCAAAACCGGTAAGCAAGCTGGCTAGCCTTGTTGGCTCAAGCAAGTGCATCTGCTGTGCTGGTTGTTTGTGACAAACATGCACCAAAGAATTGAAAATGTGGGTCGTCACTTCTATCAGCCGTGCTGCCCAAAAGTGTTGCTTGCTAGCTTCCTTGACGTGTCTTGTCAGCTGCTGTCATGCAGAAATGTGCTGCTAGTGCTGATCGGGCTGGTTGAGTAAAGTATCATCAAATATTTACCTCCAGTTTTCTTTTGTGGCTTGTAGCTGCTGCAGCAACAAACTGCTGCTAGTGCTCTCAGGACTGTATGCATGTCTTTGTAGATGCTGTTGTGGTGAAATATGTTGACTGTGTTGTGCAGCAAATTCGAGGGTGGTGGATCTGGGCCTATTACCTGAATCCCATGACATGGACAACTTACGGTCTTGTGGCAAGTCAACTAGGGGATGTGCCAAACCCGGTTGCACAGCCTGATGGCTCGCTGATCTCCATTGCAGACTACGTCAGAACTGCTTTAGGTTTTGAGCACTACTACATTGGCTGGTGTGTACTCATTTCTTTCGGCTGGTGCTTTTTCTTTAGGGTCGTCAGTGCCATATCTTTGCAGTATCTTAATTTCCAAACCAGGTAGATGATGTAGTTGATTTAAGCAGGACGGCATGCCTTAGCTGCAGCTGTGATGTGTAGCTTGTATGAATAGCATTAGTTATCATGTTAGTGGACCCCATTATTTATTGCTTGGCAGTGAAGTTGTGTTGACAGCAATCGTTTGTTTCAACTTGTACTTACCCAATTTGTTCTCATGGTGCTGGATGTGTCTGCTTGCCCAAGCTATTGCTGTTTGCTGGTCAGTGTGTGAGTGGCAGTTAAACCATGAAGCTGCTCCAGCAGCAATACTAGTTGGTCGTTGAGCCTTGTGAGAACTTATAAGTAGTTTCACATGGACTGTTGCTTTGGCGTGTAACGGCGTGTAACAACATGTGCAAGCAGCATTGGCTTCCATGTCCAATGGTCGACTGCATTGCATGTGACTCAGCATCAGCTGGCATACAATGTCCTTTTGAGAAAAAGCAAATTTACATGTCAGCTTGTACAACTGTTACAGCTGAGGGCCACATGGGCATATATGGGTGTCGTTCAGCTATTGCAGGAAATCAGTCAAGTGTTTGCTGCATGGATCAGCATGGTAGACACTCCAGCCCGTTACATGAAATTCAACGCTGCGTGTGCATAAACAGTTGCGTTGATGCCCAATACTGCTGCTCACACCTTCCTGAGATGTTTTCTTAAGCATGGGCAGCTAGTGCTGGTGATACCCTTGCATGCCAGCACAGCAGCAGCAGATCGTGAGGTTGCCTGTGCCGCATATGATCATGAGCAGTGTCAGTCAAATCTTCAGAACAGAAGGCTTGCATATTTTGCTGCCGAAGTCACACTGCATATTGTGCAGTGCGATGTGATGTGATGCACAGTGCAGTGCAACATTGCCAGCAAGCTAGTATGCGCAGCCTGTGCAGCACAGGTTGAAAGGAGCATATTGTTTTGACAACTCTCAGTGACAACCCCGGTCTAGTACAGTCAATGGCCCACAGTCTGGTACATGGCCATTTGTTGTACTGGTTCAAACGCGGAATGGAATAGACGCAATTCAAGCTGTCTAGAGCTGGTGATATCATCGATGCCTATATGTTTGTACATGTAGTACAAGCACACGACATGTGCCTGTAGCTGCAAAACTTCTTTTCTGGAAGGACGTTGGGGCTTTTAATTTGGTGGCTGGGCTGTAAGACTAATGGTGGTATCTCAGGTCTTGAGGCTTTTCATTGGGACCGCAAGACCGCAAGGCTGTGAAGCTGCAGGGCTGTTGCTTGGGGCTGCCAGGCTGCAGATTAGTGCTGCAGGGCTGTACGGCTGACAAGGCTGCACGGCTGCAAGGCTGCATGGCTGCACGGCTGTAAGGCTGCATGGCTGCAAGGCTATCTGAGCTGGAATTGCTGCACATTGCTGCGCTGCTGGTGCAGCTGAGCTGTAATGGCTAAGCTGCTGCTGCTGCTGAGCTGCCAGAGCTGCACTTCTGCTCCTGTCATGGCTGCATTGCCGCTCCTGCCATGGCTGCAATGCCGCTGCCGCTACAGCTGAAGAGCTGGAAGGGCTGCATTGCCGAGCTGATGGCTCAACCAAACTTCAGGGTTTCTCTGTTGAGGGAGGAGGACAATGGATTTCCAGAGCGAGAAACGGAGTATGGGACGATGAGTCTACAATCTACAGCTCGGTGCACCATTTGCACGCTCACCGAGCTTCATCGCTGCTGCACCTGTCCGTCGCGATTGTCATGAAATATGCTCTTGCTCAGCTTGACGTGTTTGTGTGCCGTTGGATCTTGTTCGGTCTTGCTGGTTGTGATCTAGCGTATATAGGCTTATGGCAACTTGGACGTTACGGCCTGGCCGGGTCGGCATGAGTTCCGGTGCAGCAGCACGCGGTTTGATTCGTGTGCACTCACCGTGGGCCTTCTCTCGCTGGCTACACCTGATGTCCCGGAACCCGTGCTTTATTGTCTTGCTGTGTACGGATTTCCACATCCACGTTCAGTGTCGAACGTGTCAGGCAAGAGCGTGAGCGTCATATTTTAGTGGCAAGCATGCTCAACCGTTTGAGGTACGGTTCTGCTGTGCCAAATATGCACCTCTGGTACATCTATGGATCAGACTGACCAGTTTCAAGAGCTTGTGCTCAGCGCCTGCACAAATACTTGTCTTTGCCTTGGCGACAGCTCCATCCTTGACAGGCCTTTGCCAGTGTGCAACCTGCATGCCAATTAGTGCAGAATGTTGCAGTGCTGTTGCAATGATGATAGGCTTGCCTTTGCTGCACCACGTAGTGTAGATGATAGTACGATGTTACAATATTTGGTTGCTGATCAAAGTCACAGCCGCACTGGTTGAGACACGTCTGCTTCAGTGCAAGCAACCGTGTGGCTTTTGAGCATGTGCGGCAGCTGGTCCATGATTGAGTTTGCATGCTCTTTTCATATAGCATCGGCATGCGTGGGCATCAATATGGTTGCTATAGATCTCGCACTGCCAAATGATTTGTCTGGCAATCGGGCCATCTGACACAACTTTGAGACCAACTGTTGTGTTTGGTCTGGACGCAAGACACAAAATTCTTAAGCTACGCTGCTTGGTGTGATATCATATTGGCTTTTTGCCATATGGAACTGGAGTGACTGAGGCAGATGGCCCAGGGGGTTGTGTCTGCAGGGGGTCGCGCCAAGTCGGCGGGTGTAATCATTATGATGGGATGAAGGGCTGTTGAAATTGAGGATGTTGCAAGAGGGAATGATTCCTAAGGCTTCACATGCTCTGTGACAATCATGGGGCAATGAGGTGTTGGCTGAGGGTGACTTAGTGACATGGGTGTGCCGTTAGTATACATGCATGTTATTTCATAGGCAAGCTTCTTCTGCTGTTGTCAAGGCATTGCCACCCAAATTTGGACTTTGTGATGAGGCTGGTCTTGACGTAGTATCGTGGGTGACTGGCTTATGTAGATGTTGGAAGGCAGTGCTGGTGACTGCCCAAAACTGCGTTTTTTTACCATGCACCTGGTTTCCTAGATAGATTGGATCTCAGATACACGTTCCCAAGGATACACTAATTTGCAGAGCTTGGTAATCATAGAGGTATTGCATCAGATACAGTATGCAGTCAAGCAAGGTTGTGTTAGGCTGCGCGATGCATTGAGATGCATCTCGGAGGCTATATTTACAGTCATGGAGAGTAGACCCGCTGACTGACAAGCTGCTGAGACAACAGTCATGGCGTATGTTGCTGACTGTTAGGGCGAGGCTGACAGTCCCGACGGCCGGCCACGAGCGCAAGCACAACGCATGTAGAGCTGAGATTGGAGGTTATGTCAGTGGTTATACCTGTATCAACAGAGTACATGCACCTGGTTTGTCAGTGCTGCGCCCTATTGGGTCATGTGCTTGGAGGGGTATGATAGCTGATAAGCAGTATCAGCAAACTTGTCAGTGCGAATAACTACAGGTAGCTATAGCTACAACTACAGCGGTCAATGGTTGTCAATTCATGCCGATCAAAGACCTATAGGCATTCACCAGGTGTTAAAGCTTGAATGGCATCAGATGGCTTGTCTGAGTCAAGTTGTTATCTAACGTGCTCATAATACGCTGCCAAAAGCTGTGATATGCTGAAAGGCGAACAGAAGCAATCAGGAACTGGGAGGAAAAACCCATTCCAGTAAAGGGATGTCACTGTTTTTGGTGAAACCGAAATCATCTCGCAAAATTAATTCGATGGTGCCCTGCGGGATGTAATTAATTCCGAACCAGACCAAAATTTGACCGTAATACACCGTAAACTTTGTATTACATACATCAAATACGTATTGCACACACCGTAGTACATATATGTACGGCGTAGTGCGGGGTAGCAAAAATAAATTCGGAATTTTAGGGTGCGGGATGAGTACGGTCGTAACGCTAGCAATCAACATGATGTTGACAACATCAGCTTGTTGCAACTGTGAGAGCCCTCTTCAAAAGCATGACAGCCACTCGAACAAAAACTGCAGCGGCCGCCAATGCAAGCAAAGTTACCGTGCCCAGACAAGTCGGCCAGAAAGTACAGACCAAAAAGCGTAAACACTCTGATCTAGATCAAGTGACACCCGACTCAGAGGTAGAGCCGCGCTCGCCCACATCGAAGTTTGTGAAAGGAGATCCAAAAACCAGCACGAGTGGTTCTGATGGCTATTCTGGGCCGTACCCACAGCATAAGCGGCCCACTCCTGAAGAGTGCCAGGCAAGTCAGAGCTATGAGCAGTCGGTTCAAGGAGGTCGCAGAGGCGATGAGTTCATTCAGCAGCATGAGATGCTTACTTGCTTTCCTTTGGTACTGCAGGTGGCCAGAGATGGATTGGCAGCGCTGCATGGGGATCCCAAGCGTGCTGCTCTTGGGGAAGAAAAGTTTGAGCTGGCAGAGGGACAAGCAGCTGCCGACAAGCAGGCACCAAACAAAGAGTCTTGGCAAAAGACTGTCTTGGATTCTTTGGTGGGTGGCTTTGGCACAGCTTATGTCTGAGTTGTGTACACTGCATGCCAGCAGCAGCAAAAGCAACCTGGTGCACTGAAGATTGTGTGATTGTCTCTGCAGGTCTGCACTATCTTGTCTCAGAACACAACAGATGTGAACAGTGCTAGGGCGTTTGCTAGGCTCAAGGAAAACTTCCCTGAATGGGAAATGGTGCGCACTGCAGATAGTGGTATGCTCAATACAGCGTCTTGGCTGTGCTCAATGCTCATACCATTTTTCTTTTCAACCTACTCTCTATTGCTGCAGCTGCTGTGTGAGAAGCTGTGTCTGAATGTGCAAAAACTATGAATGCAGCTGATGTTGAAGAGAGCATCAAATCTGGTGGCCTAGCTGCCATCAAGACGGAGCGCATCAAGGTGCATTTGCCACACGTTAGGAATGTGTATCAAAATGCATTAGGACTGTGTATCAAGATGCATTAGGACTATGTATGAAGATGCAAGGAAGAAGTGGTTCAGCAAGCTCTTTGTCTTGTGAGTCGTGCAGGGAGCCTATTGCATGCATGTAGTTGTACTTCTGCTCAAATAGTCAGTGCAAATCCTGGCAATTGTCTTCCTGTTACTGTTCTGTTGCGCATGCTGCAACTACCACAGGTTGCTGCTTTGTCATCATGTGCAGATGCCGTGCTGAAACATTGCTTTGTGAGGCAAAAATTGGTGCTGTTGCTGCACACTTTGATCATAAGATTTGATCATTTGTCAACCTGGAGCTTTTCTCCAGTATGCTTTATGATGGTGGCAACTCACAGTTTTTACAATTTGCAGGTCATCCTGAACACTCTGAAATCAGAAAGAGGAGAATGCAGTCTAGAGCACCTGCAGCAAAGCACCGATGAAGAAATCAAAGCTGAGTTGGAAAGGTTCAAGGGAGTGGGCAAAAAGACCATTGCCTGTGTGCTCATGTTCTGCCTGGACCGGCATGAGTTCCCAGTGGATACCCATGTGTGGAGGATCACTAAGGCCATGGGCTGGGTCCCCTCAAAAGCCACCAGGGATGAGGCATACTCTCATCTGAACGCCAGAATCCCTGATCATCTCAAGTGAGCTGCTTACCATTGATTGCGTTACTTTGACTGCACAGCGTTGTGTACAGGTTGTAGCTTGCTGTAAGCGACACAGAAGGTCTGGATTGGCACCAGATCTGACAGTGTAGCATGTGCATTGTAGCTGCACTCAGGGTAGCTGCACTCAGGGTTACTGCACGACTCAGCAGCGCATTGCATGCTGTGTCCCACACTTTATGATCACCACAACTGCCTGAGCAAGTTGCTTGCATAGCTGAACCATCTCCCCAATGTAGAACCGCGTTTCACTGTCCCCAGGCGTTTCTGAGTTTAGATTTTCACTGTAGGATGGGCGTTTCTGTAAAAATATAGACGTTTTGGGACTGGAAAGAGCTTGCTGAACCACATATGGTGGTTCATATACAAGCTTTGGAGTGCATGACTAGTTTTCAAGCCTCTAACACGAGCTTGAGCTGCTGCTGTGCATAGCCAGTCATTTAGGCACTTGCCTTGCCTGTACAGGTAGAAGTCTTGCTGCATCAGACAGGGCAAAGTCTTCTGTGATGTAGTGACATTGACATGCGTGTGGTTCAGGTATGATTTGCATGTGCTGCTGGTCAACCATGGCAAGAGATGTCCTCGCTGTGCCAAGAACGGCAAGCCCAGAAAGGCATCCGATGGTGACTGTCCCTTGTTTGGCACAAAGACTGTCAAGGAAATTCTCAAGGATGAGCCAGATCAAGACAGTGGTTCTGAGGTGACTGTCAAGCCAGACCCAGCAAGTGACTCTGAGGTCGCTGTCAAAGATAATCCAGATGGTGATTCTGAGGTGGCAGTCAAGCCAGACTTGAATGAGGATCAAGGCTCCAAGAAGAGGCAGAAAGGCAGGACAGGAAGCACTCTTGGTGATGATGCCAATGGTGGCAATGATGACATCAAACAGGAAGCCTCCGCAGAAGCATCAGCAATCAAGCCAGATCCAGACATTAAGTCAGAACCCAGTCAGACATGATCCTGGCTGCAGTACTCCTCTTATGAGATTGTGTGATCTAGCATTTTCTTATCAAGCAGTGTGTCCAAGCACTGTGAGTGTTCTTGGGTGTCAACGCTGATCATCACTACCATCAGCATGATGTTTTATTAACAGCACTGCCTACGTGTTTGCAATCAAATTCATGAAGCATCAAACAAGGCCAAGCACAGGTTTCGCCTTCTGTTGGATGTGACGACTTTGTATGCAGCATCTGCTCTGCTTGTGTCTCTGTGCAAGACCTGCTCTTGATCAGGTTCACGCTAGTCTCAGGAACAGATTCTAGTGTTTCAGAGGGTCATAACGTATAATATGTTGTACAATATTGCGTCCTATAACTTCTCATAAGACACCTATGATTTTGTTACATGCTTGACGTTTGACCATGACATTCAAGCAGTCAAGCCTCTCCATCCCACTTTGGCAATCTGGTCATTTTGATGAAGCCATACGCTCCATGAAGTCCTTGTTGATATCAAAGCATTCTTGCTCTTCTTCTCCACCTATGTATGCCACATTTATGCCTGCCCGTGTAAGAGTGTCCACCCCAGCATTGTTCACAAGAGGGTTGGGATCTCTGACCCCCACAATCACCTGCAGCAACAGTGTGTCAATACAAATGCAGATCTTCTTATAGTACATTGCTCTATCATGTATATGTTCTTGTTCATTTCCAACCCCTGCATCAGAACATGCTACACGATTCATGTTGCGTACATGGCACCACAGCATGGATGGATGGACAAGCAAGCAATGCTGTGCCTACTGAAGCATGCAATTTGATGTAGTGGAGGCATGCTGGCAATCGTCAATGCTGAAGATGCAAGCAGTGACACAGCTCTGATCCAAGGCTCTGGGAGATGTGGAGAAACAGCTCAAGGAATGGCAGTTCTGCTGACAGATTCGACTTGCATGAATTCTGATGCATTTTATGCATGTTTCAGAGGATCTGTTGGCTGCACCCCTGGAGTTTTACTGCTGATTCAAATGATGACCTGGCAAATTTCCAAGAAAGCAATGTTGTTACATAGTTCAGACATGCTGAGCAGAGCTCTGAATCTCAAGATGGAGTGGAGGTGTGCAAGGCTGACCTTTGCAACCTTGGCATCCACAAGAGCCTGACTGCATGGAGGCGTCTTGCCATAATGATTGCAGGGCTCAAGTGTCACATATGCTGTTGCTCCCGATGCTTGCTGTCCTGCACCATCAGCCAATTATGCACAAGGGACTGAAACACATTCACTGTCACTTGCAAGATCAAGGAAGCAGAATGCTTTAACCTGGGACTTTTCTACAAACAATGCCAGCAAGTGTAACCTTTCCTTTGCTTGTCTCTTCTGCATGAGACTGTACAATGCTTTGCAGCAGACACAGATCTCTTTGGACAGCTTGCATCAGACAGCTTGCAACCGACAGCTGACAAACATTAGCTAATGCCAGCCAGCTTGTAGCACACTGCTTGTCGAAAGCGGCTTTGTTGAGCATGTGCCTTGCAAGCTTTTGCAGAAATCTTACCAGCTGCGCGCAAAGCAAATACTTCAGCGTGAGGCTCGCCTGCCTTTGGATGATAGCCCTCACCAATCACCTGCACAGAGTTGTGCGGGCCTCATTTGACAACCTGATGTTGCATAAGTTGAATGTTGCATGTACAGGCTGCAGCATCAACTTAATATACATGCATGTGGCTCATTTGGCATGTCTGCATAGGTATGGTATGGCTTATCATGTGCAAAGTGCGCTGTGCTTGCTGGCTACCTTGCCTTGCTTTACAATGACACATCCCACGGCAGGATTAGGGAACGTCTTGCCCAGTGCCTTTTTTGCTAAAGATAGGGCATGCTGCATATGCTGCCTATCTTGAGAACTAACTTCTTGTGCCAGTTGGCTAGCGGCTGAAGGCAAGACAGCGGTGTTGCAACAGAAGCGGAAGAGCCAGAGGAGTCCGAATCAGCTGCTCTGTGTGTTCTCACCGGCTGCATGACATGCTTGAAGCCGCATGATCGAGACATGCCGCCTGATACCACTACAGGAACGGGTCCTGCCTGCTTTGGTAAGCGCCTGAGGTTGGTTAAATCCTCGTTGGAAGGCCCACCTCGGCTGTGCAGAACCGCAACGATTGCTGTGAGCAGGGCCGAAGAAAGTTACTGAACCTACTGTTGTCATGCCAGTTGCATGGCTTCAGCTATTGCACGGTCTGTTGCATCAAATTACACTTGTGGACCTTGCTGGAGATTGTACGCGTTTTACCAAGGCGCCATAGGCTGTCAAGGATAACTTGCGCGACTTATGTTCACAAGAGTGGCTCCAGGTATTCATAAGGTGCATGCAAACCTTACAGAGACATTTGAAGAAGAGCAAAACCTGCATTTCAGTTCAAGCCAAGCTTTGCATATTACAAATCCATTCGAGTGTTGCTGCAAATCTTTGCAAAAGCTTGGTTGCTACATGAACTCTGTGTTCTCACAGCATATGCTCTGTGCTATAGTGTACAGCGGCTCAAAAATTCGCATCAAGTGGCTTGTTGCCCATCTTTCCTAAAAGCTGTGATCCAGCCATGTGTCTCGTCCCTGAAGGCTGTTTCAAAGGATCTCAAAGCCTTGGTCTGCTTGGCATCCAGCTTTGGAGGCAGAAAGAAGGCTGCTTTGAGCATTGTTCTCTGGTGCTCGGTCAACGACACAGGGTACACCACCTCAAAAGTGATGTGCAAGTCTCCCTGCACATAGCTGAACTGTTTCACCTACAAGTGTTGTTTGCAATGGACAAGGCAAAGAGTAAGCCACTTGGTTCTGAACTAGCTCATTGTGAGTACTGATGCTGCTGCCTGTGCATTTCACCTGCAGTCCTATATTTGGTGTTCGTCCACAACATTTGATGTGAAAAACCACACGTTTCAAGCAGTAGCTGGTTCATGACGCATGCAGGCAAGCTATTTTGCAAGGTCAGACAGGTATAGCAACATTGATAATGGGCATGTGAAAGCTCACCTTGCCGCCTGAAGCCTTTCTCATTCCTTCCTGAGGGACAAGCTCCGTGTCGCCAGTCTTGACAATATCTGTGACGGGCACGCTGAGCGTCCTGCATCATGCAAGGAGATTTCTAAACAAGGGTTAAACTGGTAGGCATTGGGAGGCATGCCAGCATTGACATTGCACGCAGCTTTGAACACACACATACATAGGATACCCTTTTTCAGCCAATGCAGCATTCCACTTTTTGGATCACTACTTGGCTTGTGGCCAAAGCGGCGCCACCACTGCACTATATCTGCAAGAGTAGACGATGTTGCCAATGCAACATTTTGGGATCAGCTGCTGGCTGTACAGCTCCTGACCAGAGAGAAGGCAGCTTGCCTGCCATCCAGAGTGTCTACTGGCAAGGCTGTCCCACAAAGCGCCTGATACAAGGGGATCTGAGCAGTATACAGCAGGTCTGAGCCCTTGCAGGTGAACCTGGGGTGCTGCTGCGCCTTCAGGACATACACGACAGGGCCTGCCATATTCTTGGGCCCCACATCTCCCTCCTTGTCAAACACAAACTGTGTTCCCTCTGGCAGGCCTGGCCTCACCTGGACGCACATGCAGCCACTTTCAGCCCAGGTCATGGTCAGGCATGCGTTCACCGTGCATGAAGCATGTGTGGGAAGAGTGTTCATGTTTGCTGAGCGCTGAGTCTTCGCAAGCCATTGTTGTAGCTTGAATTCCCCACTGTAGGAGGCGTCAATCAATGGATACCAGACACACCGGCAGACTCTTTGCTTTGCTGGCGCTACTGCTTGTCTGGCAAGCTGTTACAAGAAGGCTCAATTCAGTGCTGCGGATGGGCATTGCTATGTCGAAAATCTACATGCCTGCTGGGCACAGTACTACAGGTGCCTCCAGGACTGATCACAAAGCCACAGTCTCTTGCATATTTCTTCCCCAAGGATGCAGAACAAGCTTCAGATTGCGGACAACATGCATTGCAGACGCAGCAGATGGGTTTATATGTTGATGTGCAGCATGCATGCCATTGGCTTCATGATGTTGGGCACATCAAGCTATGGCCAACACATGCCAAGCATGTACCAGCTGTGGTGCTCATGTAATTTGGCACCGGAAGCCAATTTCTGCTGTAACCTGGAGACAGTTCAGTGGCATCATTCGTCTCTTCAAGACAGCCTCACTTCAGGCCTACAATGAAATCTAGTGACCTGATCAAAATGTGCAGCAAGGCAAGGACTGCCTTGTCATGAGCTCAACACCATGTGGTTGAAAGAGCTTACATCAATGCTGAGCTCTCTCTGCTCGGTGGCGGATGTGCCATCTGCTTTCACCACCTGGCGCTCATGTGTGACCTTCTTGACACAACCATGATACATCTCTTCCAGACTCAACAGCAATGAACGCTGCAGCAACAACAAGAGGCTCCGAGAGCCAAACCAGGGCCGACGACTGACACTGTTGACAGAGCATAGACGTCTCTGCTGTTGCCCTAGAAGAAAAGCACTTCCACACCGACATCACATAGACTTTTGCCATGCAACTTGGAAGCACCCTATGAATGCTAGGATGGCGCAGCTCTACCGAAGCACAAGGCAATTTGCAACAATGCAAAAACAGCAGGGACTTACTGTACTCTGCTTGCCTAATTCAAGCTTAGGTGTTGCAGCCATATTCTCAAAGCTTGAAGCCAGCCCTGCAGTGCCCAATATCAGCACTGAGAGCTCTGATGCTTGCACGCTATACAATGGAAGTACTGTTACAGCAGGATGGAAGTGAGTGACTGCCCACCATTCAGAGCCTCATATGGATTAGAGGTGCCGAAGAAACTGCTAAAGACCTGCTCAGGACCGCTGACTGGATCAAAGCTGTACCCCGTCCAGCCTGTGCCTGGAGCAGTGCAAGGGTGAAAGGAGACACAAGCTGTCATCAGCTGCTTCATAGCCCTTCTGGAAGTAAGCAAAAAGGGTGATGTGGAGCATAGGCCATAAGCTACCTGGCTGAGTTTCGGCCATGCCAGCTTTGAGAGCCTGCTCTCCATGCAAGTCAAGAATACCTTTTCGCTGTGCTGCATAGCAAGATGCGGTGTGACTTAAGGGATTGAGAACAGTTGCTGAGACATTTTTAGACTTGAGCAGGAAGCTCACGGTTGCTGAGGATGTCGTAGGCTTCGCATATCTGCAAGAAGTCCTGCTTTGCTGTGTCTGACGCATTCCTGTCTGGGTGATATACCAAAGCCAGCTTTCTGAACCTGTACAGACCATCTGAACTCAGTGTCAAGGGCGTGACCAGCACAACAGGTTTTCTGCGCTGCTTACGCTTTCTTAACGTCAACATCGGTGGCATTCCTGCACGTGAACCCAGCGTTAGCAGATACACAACGTTAGAGAACACGCAGTAGCACTTGCATGTGCCCAGGAGTAGACGAGCGTCAACAGTACCTGGTCAACCCTAACGCCTGATAGTAGTCAAAATCGACAGCCATGCTGTCAACTCAGCAAAGTGGCTGCGTTCGCACTATTTTGGAAAGGCACAAAGCAGCACTTGACAGTAACTGCCGACAGTGAAGGGCTTTGTGCATGAGGTTGCTCCCTGCTCAAGGATGCTGCTTACGCCGTGCGTGATGCTTGACGGGCTGCGAGCAAGAGCAAACCCTGGTGTACCCTCCCTCGCTCAACTAGACGTTGGGTCCGCCGGCCATGCTTCGCGCGAACCGGTCAAAGTAACGCTCCTCCTGTCAGCGCCATCTAACCCACCGCCTCATATCCTCGTGTCCTTGCATTGCTATAGCTGCTGATTGGGTGAGCTCGTCACCGGGGTTATTGATTCCGCTAGTTTGAACGTCACCAAGATCAAGTTACGGCCCTGCTGCTTTCGCTTCACTTTGCCTCATTAGGAACATCATGCATGACCTCTGACACATCGTGAAAGGGCACCGTATCGCGACTACATTCCTCGATGCACTCAAGCGCTTCAGGCCAGCAGAGCATTTCATATCGTTCAAGTTGCAGCCGGGTCAAAGGTGCAAGGTCGCACTGCTGCCACAGCCTCTCGCGGAGAAGACACACAAGCTTCTTGCCTTCCCTGCATCAGCAATGCAACCCGCAGCAGGCATGGTCTCTGCAGCAGAAGAGTCCGCTTGCAGTCAGCAGACTGCCAAGGAACAGTCACAGGTAGCACAGATTTTCCAGGAGGTTATGCACCTGCCACATGGTGCTGTATTCATGGCAAGCATGGCAGTGCATGACAGAGACACATGCCCTGCTGTCTGTGCCATAGGATGGTCAGGCAAACGCCAAGAATGTGCGGGATCATCGGCATATACAAGCACAAGGTCAGTGGTTACTGCAGCTGTTCACATCAGCTCCATGGGTCATTTGGCTCAGCCTCTTCCAAGAAGCCTTGGCAGTCAAGTCATTGCTCGTTACGCACTTGCTTAGTTGCAGTCCTGCGTGCAGTTTGCTTGCTCAGACTGGCAGTGTCTGCCGCAGGGACCTGTCAATATTGAGATTTATGAGGGTCTGCTGATGCTGCAACATCGTGGTCAGGATAGCGCTGGCATGGTTACCCTCAAAGACGGCAAGTTCATTGAGTACAAAGCCAATGGCCTCGTCAAGGATGTCTTCAACAATACCAAGACAATGGACAAGCTGCAAGGCAAGTCAGCGGTGTTTCATGAGTGACTAATAGAAACACACAGTTAAACAATGCAGATGTAACAAATAGACCTCGCCTCACAAGGTGCTGCAATCTGCACTTCAAGTAGATTGTCAATGCTGAAGCTGAGTACATGCAGCCATTGAAGAGTCTAATGCAATCTGTTTGTGCATCAGCGTCTGCTTGACTGTATGCGATTACTTGCAGCCTTTGCTAAGATGCATCTCTCAATATCATGCTTGCTACTCGTCTTCACATGCAACAGCCAAGTCGCAGCATGATGTACACAAGCAGCTATCAAGCTTCTGCTGCAAAGAGTGTGCAGCACTTGGCTGACACAATGATGGTTTGAGTAGGCAATGTGGGCTTGGGGCACGTGCGGTACCCCACAGCAGGCACAGCGTCAGTCCAGGAAGCCCAGCCTTTCTTTGTGAACAGCCCCTTGGGCATGTACCTTGTTCACAATGGCAACATCACAAACACAGCTGAGCTGAAGGTGCTGTTGAACAGCAGCAGCAGCTTCTTCAACAGATACCTCAGAACAGACTCGGATTCGGAGGTGTGCTTCTTGCTTTGTTGACTGCTGTTCAACTACTCCTGCAGATCTCATTCTGCATGCAACTCACATGTAGACCTTGTCATTAATGACACAGGTCATGCCCACATTTCTTGCATTCAAGTACATGAGCGTCAACCCGCTGCATGCATGCTCAAATGGTGCGTGCATTGGCATTGGCGTCTCCAGACATATGCCACTTATGACAACCGCCAAGGTGTTGTCAATATTGATACGTTGTACACAGGCCTGTCCACATTTGCTAGCTGACATACAAGAGCTTTCATGCTCCAAGGTGCTTGTTACATGTTGCTCAAACCTGCCTGCAAGCAGACTTCCTGCCCAAGCAAAACAGCAAAAGGGCCATAAATTTCTGGAAGCTCCAAATCGTCCTGCTGTAAAAATGATCAGGCTTGATGATCCATGCTTCCTGCAGGTCCTGTTGAATGTTCTAGCAGATGAGATTCACAGAGCGCACCAGCGGTGCAGTCAGGAAGGCGTGGCATGTGACCCCACCAATCACAAGATGGAGCTGGTGTTTGAGGCAGGGGTAGCTACCATGAAACTGCTGAAGGGTGCCTACAGCTGCATCAGCATGATTGCCGGTGTTGGCCTCATTGCCTTCAGAGATCCCTTTGGCATCAGGTATGCAATACAGTCAGGCCTGATGTGGCATGTGGTTTGCTAGGGCGGAATCCTTGTGGCCAGGGCAGAACTCCCATTGCCAGCACTCAGATTCATCATTGCAACAGTACTGCATTACAACTCATGTACAGAGTCACACTGCTCTGCATCATACCTTCCATAACATGTGCCGTTCCGCTTGATGTCTACAGCATAAGCTTGGTGTAGTCACGCTGTCCTGCTGCCTCAGCCAGCAGCACTTAGGCCTACTGTCCAGACTTCTGTTGTCATTCTCTAAAACACACAGAGAGCTGCTGGCGCAAGCCATGAAGGGAGCCACCCAGAGCTGTGCATACCTAACACTTGGTGAAGACATGTATCTGTTATGGCATGGGAGCCAAAACTCCAATGCTAGCATGTCAGGGTGCGTTTCTGGGTTTAGGTTTACACTACAAACGGGTGGTGTTTTGAAAACAGAGCTGCTTTTGTGTATCCCAAGAAGCGTACTACCCATTTCCTTACAATGTTCAACAGTTGGATGACATGTTGCTGCAGGCCGCTGGTGCTGGGCAGGAGGAGCTCAGATGATGGTGATGAGTGGTGTGTGGCCTCTGAGGACTGCGCCTTTGGGCCCATAGGGTTCCAGAGGGTCAGAGATGTCCTGCCTGGCGAGATGATTGTCATTACTGAAGACGGTGAGTGGCCATATACCAGAGAGTATCACTCACTAGTGCTGTTGCTTGATTGTTCTGCAACAAGGGTCACTTCTTGTTTGTCTTATTTTGTAGGTTTTCAGAACATCAAGTTGTCCTGCTATGGTGCTGTTCTGCCTGTGTATAGCCCAAAGCCAGGAGCTTGAGGCTGTTTCATTGTGCAGAATAGAGAACTCTATGTGATGGTGCGAGTTGCCTCTGCACTGCCTGCTCCCACATTGCCCTGACACTACTTGTTCAGCAGTCAACTCTGAACCACAAAGCAGTGTGTGTCAGCACTGCCATCTTGTTGTTCAAGCTGATGTTACAGAATCAGTAGCAACGAGTCCTGACAACTGCAGGCCAGCTCGTCAGCAGGATGTGCGTCACCAACTCACAGACATGTCCATGCATCTTTGAGTACATCTACCTGTCACGGCCAGACTCAGTACTGAACGACATGTCAGTGTACAACTTCCAGCTGGGCCTTGGAATCCGGCTCTCAGAACGAATCAGGTGCGCACTGCTAATCATATGTTTCGTTTGTCTATCTGTCTGTTTATCTGTCTGGTTGAGTGACTGACAGACGGTCTGACTGTGGTCTTGCTGCCAGTCTTGCTCTGCTGGCCTGCCACATTTGATTGCACAAGCTGAAGCAGTGCCTTACGATGTCACAAGCAGCCAGCATGCACCTTCCTGCATAGATTGATCTGATCATTATCCTTCTCACAAGCACAGCATCATGCCCTTTGCCTTTCTTGACAGACTGTGCATTCATTAACTTGACATGTGATTTGTGGGGTACCACAGCTCAGCTTACTATGAGGATCACACTTTACATGCGTGGTCTCAGTATGAACAACATGTGGATCTAGCTTACATGTCATGTGTCATGCTTTCAGGAAGTCAGGCTGGGACATAGACTGCGTGGTGCCAGTCCCAGACGGCTCCCGCCCAGCAGCCATCCAGATTTCAGCAGAGCTGGGCCTGCCATACCGAGAGGGCCTGGTCAAAAACAGATACGTTGGGCGGACCTTCATCATGCCTGACCAGCGCACCAGGGAGCTGTCAGTACGGCGCAAGTTGAATGCCATGCCGGCTGTGTTTTCTGGCAAGAGCGTGCTGTTGGTGGATGACAGCATTGTGCGTGGCACCACCATGTCACAGATTGTGGACATGGTGCGCAAAGCTGGAGCCAAGAAGGTATAGCCATGTTTGATGTCTGATGACATGAACTGTCTTGTGCAGCGCGCAAAGCTGATGCTCACAAGGGACAATGATATGTCATGGGTGGTGGCAAGTTGCGCCCGGTGTCTTTCATATCTTGTGTCTTGTTGAAGAGAAATGAACAGGAGTGGCATTTATTCAATTCTGATCATGAAGACCTGTGGCAGTGTACGACAATGTGTGTGGTGTCTCCCTACATCGTGCTGCTGTGATCGATGCACCCAATGCATCCAGCAGACTGACAGGTCTTATGCATACCTGAGCTGGCTGAGGGCAGGGCGGGGGGCAAAGGGCGCGGCGGGGGGCAGGGCAAAGCAGCTCAACATTTGGATACTTATCGCTGGTCCAATGGTGTCTGCGTGGACATGCTGCTGTGCCCGTTGGTGCAGGTCATGTTATAGCATGACTATGCAGTGTTACTCCTGACATCTCCAGCACAGAGCAAGCCGCTGGATGCTATGCAGGTGTACCTGGCAAGTGCATCACCTCCTGTGCGATACCCCAATGTGTATGGGGTTGACATGCCAACCAAAAAGGAGTTTGTGGCCACAGATCTTAGTGAAGAAGAGATCCGGAAGGTGAACTCCCATGTGTCATGGTCTGCCAATCATGTTGCAATGCTGTTGCTTGGCTGCAACAGACAGGCGCCGTTGAGTGAGACATATGCTGCTGCTGCTGCTGCTGCTGATGTGTGCTGACAGCGGTCTATTGCTGCAATCATGCATGCTTTGACGTTAACGCCTCTGGCAATCAATTTACGCCCTGTCGAGTTACAACATGGCGTTTAGCAGCTTGCATGATAAATTACCTGTGCCTATGGGGGTATCTGTGGTACAAAGCTGGTCACAGGCGAGCGGTCATATGTGTTAAACCACGGCTATATATTCTTGCTTTGTTTGTTTTCTTGGCAGTTGCTGAATTGGAAACCCTGCGTCTTTGAGTGGATGCAGCGATAGTATCTCGTCCTCCAGCAGAGTCTCAGTATCATATATTGAAATGCAGGTTTTGGGCGCTGATGGCTTGTTGTACCAAAGTATAGATGATCTGCTTGCAGTGGCACAAAGTCTGAACCCAGACATCCAGCAATTTGAGGCTTCTTGCTTCACAGGTGCGAAAGCATGTTTCGGCTGATTGTTCATGATTTGGGATGATGATGGTCTGCACAGCAGCTGCAGTGCCTGATAAATGTGTTTGCTGCACGTCATACATCACTGCATGTGCAGAGTGACTTGTAGATAGCCTGGCTGGCGTCAGACTTGATTTACATGCATCAATGATGTTGCAGGCCATTATGTCACTGAGGACATCAGCCCAGCATACCTTCAGTCTCTGGAGAGCTCAGTACGCTTGAAGGACAGGACACGCGCCGGTGAAAAAGTTGCCCTAGTTGCATAGGGTGCAGTGATCAGTATGAGTACAATGCAAAAGAGATGTCATTGACAGTCACCCACATGTAGCATAGATATTATTATGAGATATTTTTTTCATTCTCCACAGCAACAATTCTTCCTCCTTTCGAGGTTTTGCCACTTACGTTCAGGCCTCTCAGCGCAAGCAATTTGACTGTTATTTCGGATAAGTCCATAGCATGGCACGGGTACCACCGGCCCAAGGCTTGTGACTTGAATCACATGTCGAATTTTAGATGCTTGCCCAAGTCCCTTCTAGGAGTTTAAAAACATGTGGCACCTTAAATGTGATCCAGCGTTTGAGAATGATCACCTTGATCATTTTGCATGTTGTGGGTCACATGCAAGGGACCTCTGCATGACACGGGGCCAGCGCAGCATGCACGCAAGTCATTCGCAGCAGGCGTCACGTGGCCTTCCTGTTGGTCTCGGAGCAGTGCTGTCGTGTCTGGAGTTCAAGCTCGTTGACCTGTTGGCATCGATCTGATCTGCAGCTGCACCGCATAGCTCGCAGACTCTCCGTTATAAGGCATCCAGCATCTGTCATGAACTCTCTGTTGCTGTTTCGCAAGGTGAGCACAAGATCCTTCGCTGCAGTACCTCCAGCTTGTCCTACTGTTGTGCACGAAGTCCCTGTCAAGGGTTGCCTTGTGAGGGCTTGCCACCTCACACAAGCACACATACAAACGTTTCTCTGCATACAAAATTTGTCCGCAAAACGCAATTATCCGGCTGACAAGCAGTCGCTTCTGCGCAGGGCTTGCGTCTGCACGACAACCCTGCATTGCTTGAAGCCCTCAAAGGGTGCAAGCATTTGTACCCGGTGTTCGTGTTTGACCCATGGTTCGCTGGTAACGGCAAGTGAGTCCAAGCGATCCAAGCCGTCTTGAGTCCACAACACCCATGCTGCCAGCCCTAGCAAATGTGCTGACTGGTTGTGCAGAGTTGGCACAAACAGGTTCAGTTTCTTGCTGGACAGCTTGCACGACCTGGACGCCAGCTTCAAAGCTCGGGGGTCTAGGCTCATCATTGTACATGGCAACCCTCCTGACATTGTCCCAAAGCTTATCAAGGTAAGCTGCCAAGGCTATAAAGTCTTCTGCACTAGCTAAAGGCCTCATGTATGACTCCTCTAACAAGTCTGTCTGCTCAGGCATGGAATATTGGGAAGGTGTGTTTCGAAGCTGATACAGAGCCTTACTCTAAGGCAAGGGACAAGAACATGGTCGAGGGTATTGAAGCTGCAGGAGTTCCATGGCATTCCTTTGTCAGTCATACCTTGTATGTGAGTACTCTGACATGCCTGGCACATCACCAGTTCCATCTTGTACTCAGAACCACAGACATGCAGGATGCACATACTTATCATGCTGTTGTTGCTGTGCTTGCGTGCTCCCGTGTTCCATCATTACTGCTGTGTCAGCCTGGTTGAGGCTTGCGATATGAATTGGAATGCGTTGTACTACAGAAGGTTTATGAGAATGCCGTTGTGAATAGGCTATATGCTGCATATGTTCAGCATTATGGATCTTAGTGTATCCCATCCTGTGCTTTGCACAACACAATGCTAGTCCAGCAGAGAACGCAACATGATGTTGCCTTGTGAGAGTCAAGCCAGAATGGTCGACTGTGTGAGCTGCTGTGATTGAACTGTTGCATGTGACGTGAGTGATCATCTGAGCTAGCATGGGCGACTGTCCTGCGCGTTTTTGATAATCAGGACATACTGCAGTGTTGCTGTCAACAAGACATACTGCAGCTGTTCTAGCAGAAAGAGTCAGGTCTCTACTGTGTGTGGTGTACAGGACACGGCAAAGCTCTTGCAGCTGAACAAAGGGCAGGTAGTCACTGCCTACAGCACATTCCAAAGGTTGGCTCAAAAGTCAGGACCCCCAGGGGCACCCGTGAGTGACCCCCCCAGCCAGCTCCCGCCTATTTCTATGGATGCACAGAAGGCACTCGGCACAGTTGGGCTGACAGAGGATGGTGTTCCCAGCTTGACTGACATTGGCTACCATGATCAGCCCACATCTCCCTTCAAGGTGAATTAGGATGTGCTTGTCTCCCTGCTTGGCATCTGTCAAGCCCTGATGGACCTACCTCAGGGGGACCCATGCTTGTCATGGCCCATGTTCACTTTTGGTATGTGCTTGCAAATGCATCAGGATATTGTAAAGATTTCTTGTCACATGACCAGCACAGCACAGCACAGGCAAAGGCATCGTAGTTTGCTCTTAGAGATAGTTGTATGCTCCAGGGAGGAGAGACTTTGGCTTTGAAAAGGATGGAAGAGCACATAGCAGACAAAGCGTGGGTGGTGCAGTTCGAAAAGCCCAAGGGCAACCCTGCAGCTCTGGAGCCTGCCACAACAGTGCTCAGCCCTTATCTCAAGTTTGGCTGCCTGTCTGTGCGCGTGTTCTACAAGCGCCTGCAGGAGGTGAGCTGTCCTACCTTCTTACTTTGATGTCATATAACTGCAGACAATGCTGAGTGTAGGCGCAGACACACATGGCTCGCTCAGGATTTGTCAACTCAGCAAGAGCTGTTGCACTCAGAATGAAGCATCTGTCGCCACTGGGTTTTCTTGTACAGCAACTTGCTAACTCTTAAGTGCAATCCTCATGTCAGATTCAACATGTCACATCATAACCAACGAGCATGCCTAATCAGTCTTTCATGCCCAACTGCCATTTATAGCAACAACATCATCGATCATGAGTTTAATGAAGCTGATGGAAGTTACAAATATGCTGTGAGCTGTGATTCAGATTGAGGCTGGTGCAAAGCAACCAAGCCAACCACCAGTGTCCCTGAGAGGGCAGCTGCTATGGCGCGAGTTCTTCTACTTCGTGGGGGCCAACACTCCCAATTTTGACCAAATGGAGGACAACCCTATCTGTAAGCAGATACCCTGGGAGAATAATGCTGAGAAGGTTGCGGCCTGGGAAGCTGGTAAAACAGGCTTTCCATGGTGAGACTGCTTTGTCATCTGATGCTTGTCTGATGAATCAGTCCAACGATTTGCATGTTAGATTTTTTAGTCAAGCTGGCCATGCATGCATGTTGATTTATCAGTCAAGCTGGTTGTGCATGCATGACTGTCTGCACATGTGCACCTTGTGCATGAAACATGAGGAGGAATCAAGCACTACAATGCATCAGTCACTACTCGGTTCCAGGCCAATCACTGGTTGCAGCCTTATTGCAACAGGCTGATAGTTGGCATGAAGGGGTACAGTAAAAACTCCTTACGACGCCCTTTACACTGACAGCTGAATTGCAATGACCAAAACGTATCCTGCATGCTGTGCACTGTACAGAATGGCACAGAGAGTGTGCTTGACAGGATGCATATTAGGCTGCAGTCTTCTATGCAGCCTTTATGTTGCTTCATGGACCATGTTTGCATACAGCATCAGATTACCTGAGTCATTGCTTTGGCTCTGTACGCTGCGTATCATACTTATCCCTGCAGCCATTGCACAAATGACACAAGCCTTGGTCGTGTTCCTGCAGGATAGATGCTTGCATGAGGCAGCTACAGGTCCATGTGAGTAGCACCATTACCTTCACCTGACTCGCGTGTTTAAAGCAAACCAATTGCACATCTTCTTGCAAAGCCTGATGCATGTCTGCCCCAGCATTGCTCTGCGCAGCGGTCGATGTGCATTGTTGATAGTGTTGGACTACCCATTTCTTGTTCTGCTTTCTTGCACTTGCAGCTTTTGTGCGGTAAAGAGGCATTGAGAAGGCAGCCAGCTTGTCATGGCACTTTTGTCACAACTGCAACATGATCTCATGTGCGCCACATGCATGTTCACATGCCTGCTGACATGAGTTTGTTGTCAGGGTTGGATGCATCACCTAGCACGCCATGCGGTAGCTTGCTTCCTCACTCGTGGCGATCTGTATTGCCCCTGGACAGCAGGCAGAGATGTCTTTGACCGGCTGCTGATAGATGATGACTGGAGTCTGAACAACGCAAACTGGATGTGGCTTTCTGCTAGTGCTTTCTTCTATCAGTATCACAGGGTGTACAGCCCTATCACCTTTGGGCGCAAGTATGATCCCAATGGGGACTTTGTCAGGAAGTTTGTGCCTGAGCTCAAGGTGAGTACCCTGTGCTGTTTACACATACAGCATATTGCAGCAGTGGATGAGGCAATGGCAGCTTTAAGGCATTCATATGATGAGCTTGCTGTGTCCAAGCAGTCATGGTTTGCTGCATTGTGCATGCAGCCGGGAATGACCCCATAGCTTGCCTCCTCAGGCATGGCTTCTGCCTGGTCGTTGCCATCATCGACCCACACCTGAATGACAAAAGCAGATCAGAAACAAGTAGCCACATGTGGAGCCACATGTATGGATGCATTTACAGTGATGGTGAGGGAAAGTTGACCTCAGAACTTTCCGGCAGAGTGGATGTACAGGTCCTGAATCTGGTCCGCAAATTGCTACCTCTATGCAAAGCCTGTCACTCTTCAGTGTGCAATTGTACGGCATGCTTATTCAGGACTTTCCTGCAAAGTGGATCTATGAGCCGTGGAAGGCGCCCATAGCAGATCAGAAGCAAGCCAACTGCCGCATAGGTGTAGACTACCCCAAACCAATGGTTGACCATGCAAGCGTCAGCAAGGACAACATCCAGAAGCTGAAGGATGCATATGCTGACCAGTCTCCGAGCAAGGGCAAGACTACACCCCATGCCAGCTCTCCTTCTGGCACCAGTCCTGGTCATGCAAGGAAGAAGCAAGCAAGCAGACCTGTAGGTATGCGTGTGCCTTATGTGTGCTGTCATATTGCAAGCCTGCTTCTTCCGTGAGCCATATCAATGTACAGTGTGCGATGTGGCAGGCCTCCTGCTTGATGCTTGTAGATATGTGTGTGCACATGGACACAAGGAGGAACAGTGCCATGGTTATTGCTGTTCTCCCAGCAGTCACTTATGCAGCCTAGTTGCAATAGGTTGGGAATCAATAAGAAGAATGACCCCTCATATTTTTTTACAATGGCTCTTGTTTGCCTGTTTGAATATGTTGTGCAATGGTCATGCAGGTGCACAGCAGCATGAGGATGCTCAGGCCCAGGCCAATGCAGCACAACAAGCAGCTTCAGGTGAAGCTTCTGGCACACACACCAAGGAGCCTCAGTCTGGTTTTGATGACATAACCGTACCAGATGACTCAGATCATATGCATATTGCCAGATCAGATGCTAATCGGGCAGGGCCAAGCGGGGCTCCAGACGTGAGGGCTGACTCAAACAGGGCAGGCCAGGGCGCCAATCAGGCCCTCGGGGCTGTACCAGTCCGGGCAGGGCCAGGGGCGTTTCCAGATGGGGCAGATCAGGATGATGCTGAGCCTGCAGCAACGTTGCCTGGTGGCACTGCAAGGGGGGGATGGAAATCTGGCTCGAATGGCCAGACAGCACAGGCATATAATGCGAAGCAGAAAAAGCTTGACTGGACTGCTGCCAATGGTGGTCACAAGAGAAAAGCTGGTAGTGAAAGCAAAAGTCCTGCCAAAGCTGACATGTTGCCTACGCAGCCAGTTAGGACAACCCCAAAGAGGCAATGTAAGCTGAAGCTTACGCCCTTGCGGGCATGAACACAAGCATCGGGCCCTTTGAGCTCAAAGTATTTTGTTTGGAGTGTGTGCCTGGGCTTCAGTGGTTACAATGCATGTCCTGTATTAGGGAGTTGAACCTTCAGACACGTGTACACACATACATACCAGCACTCATGAGATCAGCGCATGCAAGTGAGGGAAATCGACAATCAAAAGCACACTTGTTGCACATAAACACTTGTCAGTTTGTTATTATTACGCTTTTAGAAGTATGAAAAGGAGTCCAGCGATGTATATGCCAAGTCAGTGACAAGCTCAGGTTCCACAAAGGCCATATGATTCCAAAGCATGGGTAAATATGTACAAGCGGTGCCACCATACAATAAGCTCAGTCTACCCTACTAGTACAGATGTCACAGATAGGCTGTGCTTTCTGGCAAAGGCAAAGCCATAAAACAAAGCCTCAGGCTGGCACTACCACTTCTGGTTTCCTGATTTGCACGTAAAGCAACGTGAGGTTTTGCCTATATGATCATCGTGCTTGAATTCATTACGTCTGCAGGCATGAGTGCACGACCTGCAGTCAAGCAAATTTGACATTGCAGATGTATACGCAATGTACTGGTTGCGACTGTGAGCAACTTTAAGCATTTTGCCGCTCTGTGAGTGAGTGGAGGCCTTGAGAAGCAGTTATGTTAGGTTACGTTATGCGGTTGAAAGTGTGAGCGTTATCATCAGTTTTCAATTCATGCAAAGTTTCAAAGCACTTTTAAGAGGTAAAACGCATAAGCCAACCTTGCCAGGACGTACCTCGCATTTCAGCAACACGGCGCAGCATCCTTCGCACTGCTCTTTCGCCTTGGCTTGCATCCTGGACTCGTAGACGCTCAGTGTGGTAACTGTGGCCGTCACTCAGCAAGACAACCGGTCGACAG
>JAABUP010000748.1_pt1 | contig 70039 bp, 91 predicted proteins | sample 5559201 | NCBI WGS metagenome assembly JAABUP01 (sample SAMN10711887, study PRJNA513373) | rock metagenome | isolation source: Antarctica rocks | place: Antarctica | reverse complement strand
TGACTTTTTGACTTAGACGGCAGACAAAGACAATCCACACCTCTGCTTACCTGCGCCTGCGGCTGCGCCAAGGCAAAGCAAGTTGCTATACCCCTCGCTGACAGCTGAACTCTAAAGCTATTCCTTTCAAACTTGATCACGTATTTCCCAGTGATGAGCTGACTCACGATACCATGGCAGTTGGGGGTGCAACAAAATGCTGCAATGTACAGCAATGCACATGTTTGGATGCAGACTTTTGACTGCTGCTGTATGCAAAAATATACATGCATGCATGGCTCCATGTGTTTGGAGCCCATATCGATCCACTCACTTGCGTCAAGTTGAGCCATCACACACCCAATTTACACTATGCCGTGTAGTATTCTGGTGCTTTTGCCTTCTCATCAAGTTGACCCAACCGAAGCAGCTGTGCCATCGTAAGCTCTTGCCGATGCCGGTCACCAAGTCACCTTTTCTACTCCCCAAGGACAGCAAGCCAAAGCTGACCCAATCATGGCAACAGGCAAAGGCCTCTGGCTTCTGGCAGGAGTACTTGCCGCAGACAAAAATGGCAAGAAGGCGCATCAGCGACTACTGTCACTCCCATCTTTTCAACATCCAGTGCCCTGGTTGGGTCTTGATGCCAGTCAATACGATGCACTCTTGCTGCCAGGAGGTCATGCCAAAGGCGGAATGAGGCAGTACCTGGAAAGCGAAAAGCTGCAGGCCGTGACTGCTCAATTCTTTGATCACAACAAGCCTGTAGCGGCAGTCTGCCATGGGGTGGTCTTGGCAGCCAGGAGCATATCTTCAAAGACTGGAAAGTCTGTCCTGCGTGGGCTTAAGACAACAAGTCTGCTCAGTGTTCAGGAGAAACTTGCCTGGTGGTTGACCTGGTTGTGGCTTGAAACTACTACCGCACCTACATAGATAGAACAGTAGAGTCTGAGGTGAAAGATGCTCTTGCACATCCCAACAAGGATTTCTTGCCTGGACCTATGGCCCTGGGCCGAGACACACCAGACAACCTCCAATCAGGTTTTACTGTGAAGGATGGACAGTATTTGAGTGCTCGTTAGCCAGGAGATGTGCACAGGTTCACCTGTGACTTCCTGGCAATGCTGCAATAGTACACTGAACACAGGTCATAACAGTTTGGATGATGTTGCGTCTGGTCGGAACAGGATGTGATAAATTGCCTGAACAGTGTGTTGTATATGATGCCCAGACTGTCTTTGGAAGTCTCATCAGGCAGTACTGATCAAGTTGGAAGTTCACACGCTGGCGTGCATCTCTTACTGTTTATTAAAATTGCAATGCCATTTTTTGGAACCATAGCTTCAGGCGTGAGTGCTGTCCTAATGCAAGTCTCCAGAGTGTCTTTTAATATTGTGCCATTAAATACCGAGTGCCATTATTCTTGCCCCTGCCGACGACCGGATTTTGACAAATGTGGCCAGCATGATGACCATAGCCAGGCTGCTAGGTGTGGCCGCACCAAGACTAATGGTCCCTTCAACACCAGCTTTGGAAGGCAAGTCTAGTGCTCGTTCTCCGTGCTGCGTTCCGTGCTGTCACGTGAGCAAAACCATAGCTTGCGCTGCAAGATGAATGCCGTACGGGGCCGTAGACGGCGTTCAGAGAGCTTTTGTCGTCCCACTTTGTTGCGTTCTTCACATGATCTAGGCAGCGTAGCAGTCTTGTCGTTCCGGCACTGACACAGCTAGACGTGGCCGCCAAGTCATGAGGAAAAAGCCAGCTCAACTGTTTGACGGGGACGACGAAGTCATCAACGTCGACAGTCCTCAGTTGAAGGTCAACGATGAGTTCGCCCGACGGCTGCAGGTCAGTAGTACCTGCAGCTAGTCTGCACCGTCCAGTCTGGGTCAGCTGAGTAAAGCTTTTGCAAAACAGCAGAAGCACCTCAGTCTTCTTCGCACATTCAAGTCTTCATCGAACTGTTACTACGCAGCACAACAAGCAAAGGGAGGAGCTTCATCGTCTACAGGAGAGACACCCCAAGGAAGCTGCTAAAGCAGCACAGCGTGTCTCTGCTCAGCAACCTTCTGAGGGGGAGGAAGAGAGCTCTGAAGAAGATGAGGTTAGCAACGACCTCTCATTCCGGGCAGCAAGGTCTTGTGCAGTGCATACTCGGTTTGGGAACACCATTTCCTGATGGGTAATGCTCATCACAATCACTACGCGCTTATGTTGCCTGAAATGGGCTCATTGCCTCCATCTCAGTTACGCTGGGTGTGTTCAGGATGATGGTTACATTCCAAATGCTGTGGAGAAGCAGATATTTGAAACTATGCTCAAGATCCGTAAGCGTGACAGCAGCATATACGACAGCAAGAAGCACTTCTTTGCAGATGCCAGTGATGATGAGCAGCCCCGCCAGGATGGCAAAGCCACAAAGAAAAGCAAGGCCAGCAAGCCTATGCTGCTGAAGGATGTCATTGCACAGCAGGTGATACAGCAAGTGCCTTGTCATGTTTGTGCTGTATGCCTTAACAAGGCTGTCATTTTTTGTGTCTTGCTTTTGAAGGACAACCAAAACAACTTGTTTGCTGCAACAGTTGATGCCTGGAAGTGCAATGCATGCTTGCAACTGTCCTGACCAGATGTGTGCTGTGCTCCACACAGTGGCGACCGTGATGCTGGATGTCGATGCCTGGAGGCTTCAGGGACTATGCAGCAGATGCAACAGGCTGCACAAAGCAACCAATTTTTACCTGTTCTGGCTATGTTTCCACAGGCTCTCGAGCATGTGGCAGAGGCAGCAGATAGTGATGAAGAAGAAGCTGAGCCAGCTGAGCCGACCTATGTCCAGGAGCAGCAGGACCTCAAGCGCAACTTTCTGCAGGCAAGGCATTGCTTACAGTTAGTACCTGCTGCTTGTAGTGCGCCTACTGACAGCCTCAATAGCCCAGCAAGCTGCAGCTACCAACAGTCACTGGTTGAGCTGTCCACGCTGCATTTGTTCTCCTGACATTGTAGCCCAGGAGGGTGCCAACTAGCACCCGATTCGAATTTGTATATGCAGGCAGTTGAGGAGGAAGGCAAGGAAGGCAGTGGAGATGAGTTTGGTGGTGGTGTGCTGCACAAACGTCAGCGAGCAGCTGCACAGGATCAGCAGTCTGATGGGGAGGCGGCTGACCTGCAGCAGGTCACCACTCATACTTCCTGCTTCCATGACTGCCAGCCTGCTCTGAGCAGAACCATCTTGTATCTGCTGCCTTACATGATGCATTCCAGGCATTGCCCTTGTTACCTGCCAGTGACTTGCCTTGTACATTGTGTCAATACTTGCTGTATGTTTGTGAAGCCCTACGCTTCTTGACCCACCTGACAGTCACCAGGGCTTCATTTTGCCAGGTTCTGAGTGAAATTGACAGCGTTCAAACGACATCAGGATCCGCATTGACATGTCAGTATGTTGCAGTCCCTGGATGAGTATTTTGGAACAGATGCACCTCTGAGCAATGATGACAAGTTTTTGCGGCAGTATGTGCTCAATAAGGTAAAGCCCGCTCTTGGTGTCACTCTTCAGCTGAATAATCTGTTGTCAATTGCATATGCATGTAACAGTAGGGCCACACTTTGTCTTGTTGCTGACTGTCAGTGGTTTGCCTGCCAAGGCACAGCTCTGCCTCTGGCAGCCCATGAAGCAGGCGGATCAGAGCAAGACACTCTTTTCTGGTTGCTGCGCAGACATGTGCTGCTTGAATGCTTCTCATGTGCCTCACGCTGCATGCATTCCTCAATAGGTGTCATTTCTTGCATGCATGGTTTGTTGCCCATTGTTGTATGATGTATTGGGTGGGTGCAGGGCTGGGTGGATGCAGATGAGGCAGGGCTGCCTTCATATGAGGAAATTGTGGGAGTGCATGATGACGAGGATGAGGCTTATGGCGAGCAGGCTGACCACTTTGAGGCTGCATACAACTTCAGATTTGAGGTTAGTGGCCTGCAGACCTGCCTTTGGCCTGATGACTATGAGCGCTGAACTTGCTGCGTCTTGACAATGATGACTTGCGCATGCTTCTGCTACAACATCTATCAGTTACGCAACGCATTGCCAGTCTGTCTTCATTTGGGCAGAGGTGTTGAAGTGTGAGCAATGCATGACTAACAACATAATCTCTAAAGAACAACCAAGGTCCGAGCCAGGCCTGCATTGGCAGTATAATTGCTCATGATAGCCTGCCAGGCATCCGAAAGCAGGATGTGTGACAGTACAGCTTATGTGACAGCCAAGCCAGGTGGCACAGGGAACACTCATGGCTTGGCTTGTGGACATTGCTGCAGGAGGAGGGTGGTAGGCAGATGGTGACTCATCCTCGTATCCTGGAAAACACGGTGCGCAAGACTGATGACAGACGCAAGCGCAAGCGAGCTGAGAAGGCGCAGCGCAAGGCGGCTCAGGAGAGCATCCAGCAGCAAGAGGTGAAGCGCCTCAAGAACCTCAAGGGCCAGCAGATCCAAGAAAGGTGCGCTGCCTGCGTCATCAATCTGAGACAATGCTTCACGACCTGTGAAGTGGTGAGGCAGTTGTGATGCAGACAACTGCAACAGGAGTGGTATCATTCATGTAGAAGCATGTTCTCCTTGTTGAGGCTGTATCAATGTCTCATGCCTGCATTATAGTTTGAAAGATGCAATATGTTTGGGCCCCAGCTGTCCTACCATCTTGTTGTGCAGATTTGCTCAGGCAAACAATCATCTTGAACCATGTTCACTTGATACTTGGCTTGTCTGCAGGCTGCAGCGCATCAAAGACATAGCTGGGCCATCAGGGCAGGATGATGCAGCTCTGGATGCCCTCATGCAGGGTGACTTTGACCCTGAGCAGTACGACAAGCAGATGGCTGCTGCCTTTGGAGATGAGTATTATGGGGTACGCTGTTACCCTTATGCTGCTTGGGCATGAATGATGCCCAGGTCTGAAATAGCACAAGATCTAGATCAGCGGTGTCAGCGTACTTATGTCAAGATGGTCTTGTGCTCCAGCAGTGCATTGTGCAGCAACAGTAAGCACTCATAGTCTGTATGTCAGACAGTCAGTTCTGCCTCTCAGCAGGGGCAGGCATGTGCACAGGCATACCACATTTGTGATCTTGAGCGCAGCTAATACAAGTTATCTGCCAGAAGGCTGATGTTCATAGTGCATAGCGCTGCGCAAAGAGCAATGTTCGTGCACAGGACGAGGATGATGGCCCAGGCGACATTCTAGATGATGAGCTGCAGAGGCAGCTGAATGAAATGGCTGACTACGACAGTGCAAATGAAGAAGACCCAGCGGCAGCTAGCCATCCAACAGGTGTGGCTTCTTTGCTTGTGCCAAGCTCTGCACACAACACCTCATGGCATGCCCAAGGCAGCAAAGTAGTACCAGCACTCAGAGCAGTCAAATCTAAATGTCTATCTGTAATCTGCACATAGCAGGTTGAATGCGTAGCAACAGTGTGTTTGAAGCTGACATTTGCCTTATTTGGTACAGAAGAGCAAGAGGCAGATGAATCTGAAGAAGATGCAGGCGCAGCTGCTGCAGCACTCGCTCTGGAGCGCGATGCAGTCAACAAGCTATTAGCTGAGTATGACAAGCTGGATTATGAGGATGACATTGGTGGTCTGAAGACACGCTTCCACTATCGGACTGTGGCCAAAGAGGACTATGGGCTGTCCACCGATGAGATTCTGAGGCTGAAAGACAAAGAGCTGAATCAGCTGGTGGGGTTGAAGCAGATGGCACCATACCGCGAGGAGAGAGGCAAGTTCAGACCCAATTATGGCAAAATGAAGGAGCTGCAGATCGGCCAAGAGCAGAAACAAGCTAAGTGGCAGCAGCGACAGCGGCAAAGGCAAGAACAGAAAGCCAGGTCTAAACAGAAACCAAGATCTGCCCCTGCAGCTGATGCAATTGTAGTACCTCAAGCACCAGCAGCTGATGGACTTCCTGCCAGAAAAGCACCTGCTGATGCGAAGGCTCAACGCATGAAGTCGTTTCAGAAGCTGACTCTGAAGAGAAGCAAGCCCAGTGGATCCAGTCACGGCCTGACGGGTGTTACAAAGAAGACGACAGCACCTGCCCCGGTATCTCCACCTGATAGTGCTGCCGCTGGTCTGTCAAAGGCAGCTCGAAAGAACATGAAACGAGCTGCAAAGCGTGCTTCTAAAAGAGCTCAGAATAATCTGAAGTAGGAAGAGCCTGCTGACTTCCTCTTTTCATGTGTGTGCTGGTACTTGTTGGTTACAGATACAAAAATAAATGAATACACAAAAATCCACTGTTGGCTGATAGTGCACCTATGACGGCAGTGCTGACTGACACAAGTCACGAGCTTGAGAGCTTTGTGTACATCATACATAGTATAGACAAAGGTACATGTAAGCAGACATCAATTTGACCAATCCTGCAGGCACCCCCATACATTATTATCATGAAATGTTATGGTTACCACTGTCAATGCAACACTTGTCATGTGTGCAAAGCTTCCCGCTGCAATTGTGGCTGTTGCGCCGGCCAAACATCTTTGCTGTGCAGCCGCTGTCGATCAGATGGGGAAAGCAAGCCCTGCCTCTCTTCTTGATGGACATCAACATGAACAGGCTCTGGACCTGCACACAAGGTCAACGAGTGCTGACAATGTAGAATGAAGCACAGCAATGATGGCCATGATATCATGTGCATGCTGTAAACATAATCTCACAACAAGAGCATTGGACAGTATATAGCACACGAGGAAGCAAGATGTTCGAATGTCAAAGTGCTGATACCACTTTCATATCTAACACCACCTCAGTAACACTAGGACCAGCCAACTTGCCACACACATAATGCTTGGCCTGTGAAACAGCTTGAACATGCTGTCTGCAATGTCAGTATAGGCTTACCTAGAACTGGCGAAGCAGTGGGAGGGGACAGCGGTGGTACCCAGGCTGTTGGTATCAAGCAGTGCAACATAACTGCCATACCTGCCAGCCGGTTTATCTGCAAATTTGCATGAAGCTATAAAGAGATTGATGCAAATTGCAGCTATGCAGGTACCAAAAGCAATCGGCGTGTAGTGTTACAATGACAAGCACCGCAATGCGCATGCCACAGAACTGTGGCAAGACTGACATGGCTGCAGGAATCCCTGTCCTGCAGCAAACAATGTAACAACAGCAACAAGTTTGCTAGCATACAATACATCTAGCTGACTGGACTTACCCACAGAGGTGCTGGCTGCCCTGTAAGCTTGATGCAAAGATCATTTGAGAAGTGATTGCAGTTGCGTTGAAGCAAATGGTACGCATTCCCCTTGTACTGCTCACCCATCTCTTGGACAGCCTGCTGCACACGCTGAGGAGACATCTGGGTGTGTCCCACCAGGACACTCTCTCTAAACAGCACTGCAAGTGCAGCACATTTAGCCAGGCTAGCATACAAGGTGCAACTGCTTGCAATTGCAGCTTTTTCAGGAGTGGAGACTCACCAGGCCCTGGAGCATCCTTGGGATTTGTTGCAAATACCCCTGAGACATCATACTCATGGCCTGCAGCGTTTCCAGAGTTCAACATAGTTCGAAGGCTTGAGTAGCCTTCTGCAGTGTAGGCTGCTTCAGGCACAATCTCTGCCTGATCTCACTGCCTACCTCCATATGCATACTCCACACCATACACCTCTAGTCCACTGTGAAAAATGCCAACCCCACACCAGTAAGTCCAGGAGTTTTGATCTGACAGGTCGTATATATTTAGGTACACGGGCTCTCCGCCCATCTAGGTTGAGCAGGGGACGCCTTGGCCAGCTTGGTAACTCAGCGTAAGTGGCACCAGAGCAGTCAATGACGCGGTTCGTCGACTCACGCTTTGTCTCAGCAGGACACTGCCAAAACTGGCGCTGTACTCAGAAATTGCGCAAGCTTGGCTGAAACCTTGTGTCCGATTCACGACGATGGGTGCAAGGCCAGAAGGTGACTAATCGTACGAAGGCAGCAGCAAAAGCGGCAGCAACGCTCGACGAGGTTGCTTCTGAGCCTGGAGGGCGCCCTGCCATTATTGCCAGCTGGACAAGTTTGAGCAATCCCAGAGTGACATGGCACCTGTACACGATCTCCCAGCGACCGCTACATTGCGTCGCAAAGCCCTCATTGTCAAGACGTCTGCCGGCACCGTCATCCATACAGGCATCTGCAGTTTGGTCGAGCCTACACGCCTTCTGAGATTTTAGTAAGGATCGGCCTACGAGCCTACCAGCACCGCAGGACGCATACTCTGTGGGCAGCAAAGGTAGTCTTTAGACAACCGTTTTGGTGACATAGTTGGTGCTAGAATGAGCAGTTGCTAGCGAGCCGGGTTACAAAAATTTTGCTGGCAAGGGCTGCTGCTGAGAGGTCGCATTGGTGAATCCAAACATCTATACTTAAAAAGTCGGACTGCTACGTTAAGCTTGTTGTAGGTGCAAATGTTGATCCTTCCAGGCAATGTTCATGCTGCATGAGCCAGCTATACAGCCCAGTATTTGTAGCAATCATGGTATTACTGCTCTTCAGACCAAACACATTGCTTACTAGAGAACTGGCAGATTTACCTTGTCTGCAGTTGATGCTGAGCATGATTGGTACGAAGTAAATAGGCCGTGTCTGTCAATGTTGTTTGGACCTCCATGCCAGACAATGCAGGCCGTTATGGAGGACGCATCACAGCTTGTGGTGGCCGTACCTATGAGCGGCGACTGAATAGCCAAAAGTGATGCAGACGCGAACTCACGTTATGCACCAATCATTCGAGGGGTCTGAGCACACTGTACTTTAGACATGCTATACAATTAATGAGTGGCGCCAACAACACATGAGCTGATTGACCCAACCTTGTCCCAACATCTGACTGCTGTAGAGCTCATTAATTTTGCACATCCACAAAACCCTGTGGTCTTATTTGTCATGTGCAAGCTCTGTGTCTGCTCAGTGAGACGATAATGTCTGTTGTGTCAAATGATCTGGAGCACTGTGCCATGGCCATTAGCTCAGCTCTGCATGCACGCAGAGTGCTTATTGGTCATGACAGCTCTAGTCGTATGGGACCGAGGTGCATCGTGAAGCTGACACGTGACGCAGCACTTGACCTTGACAGGTATGGGAAGGGCCTAATTTGAGGTCACCTAAAAAGGTTTCATGCATGCAGCCAAATTGTGACAGTCAACTTTCTCGAGATAGCTCCGAAACCATTTGCAAGTGCAAGTCAAGCCAAGGAGGGTAGTCAGCAGCACCGACCTCTCGTTTCAGGCTCACGATAAATGCAACATGCAAGTCAGCCAACTGTTGTGCGAGTCAAGAGGCGAAGGCAGGACCCTTCGCCGGGCGACCTTAGTAAGCTCGAACCTTCCTTGCTGGCATGCAAGGGAGGCGCTGGCCAGTAAACAGATTCATGCGTGTTGCAGTCGTCGAGGCTCTGCGTGGGAACGCGTCCTCTCTCAATACTTCAGACGCTTTCGCGGAACTGACGATGACCCGTGAGCAAACCCCACAGAAACGACGCAAGTTTCAGCTTGTCACCACAGTGGACGACACTCAAGCCGTATCGACAGATGACATTATGTTGAAGCTTCGAACCAAGTAAGCATGTCAACGTTGCACCGCAAGCCGTTCTGTGCTTGCTCAAGACTTTGCTGTGACCCAGGAAGGAGTTCTCGCAAGGTACCCAACTGCAAGCCACAGGGTCAGAGGTTGCTGCCCTTTCTGAGGTTGTGAACGGCTCAAGCATTGTCACTGGCAAATATCGCCAAATCCATGATGGTCACACCAACAAGGATGCTGTTCAGCAAGAATTCAAGGTGTATGACCTTGTACATGAAGCAGCAGATCATGCGCACCAGATCTTCAGGTAGAAGTACTGTACACACCATGTGTGCTGGTGTGTGCTGAAATTGTGATCAGTCTGCCCATTCAACTGGCTCTATAACCAACATTAGTAATTCTACAGTTTTCCCCCAAGGATTTGTGACTGCTACAACCTGATTTGGATGCTCTGCAAGCTTGCCAGCGATACTGGAGTGATAAGCAAAATGACAATAGTCCATGTATACACAGGGGTCCAGACGAAGCAGAAATAATGGCGCACTACTACCCTCTTGTGCAGGCTTACCTGCAGCAACACAACCAGCAGACACAGCCATCAGCACAGGTGCCATTTGCAGCTGCTGCGCCTTGTGCAACCACAACAGTGAAAGGGGAAATTATAGAAGGCTGACGGGGATGCTTGCAGAATCTAAGCAGTGATGAGTATGTCTTTGACTATTACACCACGGCTGATGGGGACCAAATTGATGCAGAGACCGACACAGATCATGTGCCTGTCATTCAGGTTGGTCACCTGCTTCACTCAACACAAAATGCGCTCTGTTGTCAGTCAAGTCTGTGTTGCAATTCCAGGACAAATGTTCCATAACAATATTGACAGCAGTCTGTTGAGTTTTGCAATAGGTGCAGATGTGTTGCCCTGATTTGTCCCTGCCGTATCTGCGGTACTGATGATGCCCTTATTGCCTTGCATGCATGCCTCAGTGACTTTGTCATGTGGGCAAATGCAGGAAATATATGATAAGTGCTTGCAGGTGCAAGATTTTGGTGACTGGCATGAGGCAGAGGGTGACAGTGAAGCAGACCAAAGTGAGGACTCAAATGCAGAAAATTGGTAAGCACATGAGCTGATTGTGACAATGGCATCAAGCAAATTGCAGCAGCATTGTTCCATCAGCTTTCATCTATCCTACATACTGTTTGTTCCAAGATCACATAGACATGCTGATGTGAGGGTCGCCATATTCTACATTTGCATCGCAATGAATGTGCCTTCTGTTGGCAAACAGCAATAGGTTTGATCGCTGAGGACTGTTTGAAATATGTCATATAGCAAGACTGTATAATAGGTGTAGGACTCACCCTGAAGCGCTGCACTGATGCAGGTATGGGAATGACTACCCGGAAGATGATGACTCCACAGCCTCAGACAGAAGCAGACAGTCTGGAGATGACGAATACAGTTCAGATGATTAAAATGTCTCATTCTGAATGGCAATTGAAGCTCATCACATTGGCCACAGAAGTAGAAAGCTGAGTTTGCATAGCTGGCAAAGTTTCTGACTGCATATGCCACCTGCAGCACCCACAAGGCCACCATGCAGGGACGCAGGACCATCAATTACATTCGTATGCAACATTTAGAGGGCTCAATTGAACAGAGTGTCAATTTGCGGCAGCACACCGGTTGCAAGCACAGCATGAGAAAATAGCATGAAAGCGTGGCATGTGCTGGCAGCAAAGGCTGATGGAGCGCACTACTCACTGTACCATCATCTTGCATGCCAAGCTGTACCATGCCCTTTCTTATTCAGGTAGAACACATCATCACACCATGGACATTTGCTTGTGTCTAATGACATCTAGCATACAAGGATCGTATACAAACTCAGCATGGCACAGACAGGCTTCACGGCTCGGTCGTAAGTCTACGCTCTGCGCGTCAAGGCTTGCGTCTGGGGATGACAGAAAGCTGTACCATTTGAGGACTTGCTGCATGTGCTGTGACATGCTGCATGCTCTGCGTGCTGCATGCTGCGAATGTTGTACGAGCTCAATTCACGCTCGCTGAGCGCGCCTGTCGGTGATGCTCAAGCAAGCCAACATCGCTCGACGGCTGCCCTGCATCGCAGACTGAGGATCGCCGTTCGCACACCGGCTCTGTGATCACATTCTATGGATTCCGCCAGCAAACGGCCGTCATGCTATCTGGACGGTCCTGGCGATGCCAAGAAGGCAAGAAGCGGCTTTGCCGACAACGTGCTGCTTCAAGCGGTAGGTGCATGCTTGTATGACAAAGCCACGCTACATTTTGGAACGACACTGATACCTCTTGTCACACAGCTTGCGGAGGCTGGCTGTCAAGGTCTTGACGGTAGTGGGCCAACCGAAGTCGAGGATCCTCGAGCGTTGAGGCGTGCGCTGATGCACAGCTTAGGCAACAAAACGGAATGTGTTAGCACCTTTTCTAAAGGCATGCATGAGGCGTTCCAGGACCAAAGAGTCCTGAGCTGTGCTCTGCTGCCAATGAACACCTCTGGTGAAGTAAGTTCTTTGATGCAAATGTAATGCTCACTTGACCAGACTGTGCACACAAGCAGTCACCCCGGCGCAGGATGTACCTGAGACAGGGGACAGCTTGATACGCCTGCTGCTCAATATCTCAGCCATTCAGACACCTTTGGCATCTTTCTTGCTCAAGCAGCTGCCTAACTTGCAAAACGCCATGGAAGTGGACAGCACAGATGCCTTGCCACAGCTTGTCCTTGGCTCTCTCAGATGGTATGATGCAGATCTGTCACTTGAGCCTCATCACCTATCTCAGCACCAGCACTGACACAGCATGGACAATGAAGCATGCACTGCAGCTGCTGGTGCTGCTATGTCTGCATCATCATCTTTGCCTTCTGGTTCACTATACCCAAGCGAGCCATGCATAAGGGGCTGTGATCCAATACTGCCCGTGATGCTTTTGTCCATACTGCCACACTTCTTGAAGAGCTGTTTGCTGTTTAGGCTAGATGAAGTGATACGGCCACACGAGCTTACTGAGACGCTGCTTGAGATCATGCCCAAATGCTATAGGCGTGTGCAACAGGGCATTCTGGAACTGCTGCCAGAGCTTGTCGTAGAACAGGACTGTGAAGTGAGCTTGCCTATATTGCTCACCTGCACCTCCAGGTCTGCTGCTAATGTATAGCAGTGGCACACTATACTATTTAGCAAAGGCACTGCTGGCCTGCGGCATTACATTTCTGCTGCACAAGATATGCTCTGACTGTGACTGCCTCACCTCATCTATGGCTCTTCTGCCTGACAGAGTACTGTTCTGACACACTCACGCAGCAGGCTGAGCACTCCCCTCCCAGAGTTTGTAAAAGCGACAAACAGGATTGTGAAACCACAAGCTTTGTGAAACTGACTCAGGATTTGACCAGCCTAGCTGGCAAGCAACAGGTTATTGTTGACACCTCAGCAGCGTGTGTGCTTGTCATTAGGCAATCATAGCAGCTTTGGTCCAGATGACAGAGAAGCATAGTGCATTGTTGGTGCCAGTGCTGGAGGCCATCAGTAACCTATCCTCACAAGAAGCTGGTCAGGTGTGCTGCAAGTCACTAACTCAGACTGTCTCCACCGTATATTCTCATGCTGTCTGATGTTGATGTGCCCAATCCCTGCAGGCAATCATCAAGTCAAGGTGCTGCTATTTACCACCGTTCTGTTTGCTGAAAGTGCTATCCTGCAGGCCTGCTACATAGCAGCATGTGCAGTACATGCGGCAGCAATGCACATGCCTGCACCTGGGTACGCCACTCAGTCTGCTTGCAAACACTCCCCCTGCCGTGGTACCTCTTATTGCTTGGGGTTTGAATTTTCGTTTGACTGCTGGAGCATTCGCAGCAATACAGCCATCACTGCAACTCTGGTGTTTCCCATCTGCATGTACATCTACATGGAGCATGCACTAGCCATGCACGCATGTGTGCATGAGAGGGTGTTGCATTGAACTACGGTGCTGCTTCAGGCACAGGTGACAGAGCTGGTTCTACAGCGCTTCCAGTCAGCTGAGACTGCTGACCTACCAGCTTTGCTACGTTTCCTGCTGCAGCATGTTGATTCCCAAAATGCCTCCCAGGTGCTGCATTTGTGCGCTTTGTATGGCACGCTTGAATACCAAGTTGGCTCAACAATTCTCTGTTGGAGCTCCTGTTGTCACCAGCCGTAGCTTGTGCCCCTGAACTGGCTGTCATGAAATCTGTGCGTTGCCTGGATCATCAGACATCATCCTGCACATGGCCCTTCAAACCACCCGCGCCATTCATAGGTTGCATGGCAAAGGCATTCAGTGACTCCTGTAAGAGTAGCAGACATGTGGTGTAGATGGTGTGCCCCACAGCCATGCTGCATTGAATGCAGGTAGTGGAGCTGCTGCGCAGCAGCATGCCTTCCTTTGCCCTCTCAAAGCAGCAAGCACCAGGTATTGGCCCTTTGTCACAAGCAATGCAAAAGTCGCCCTTTCACCTGTGACTGCAGTACCGGTTATGGTCATATCTGCTTGTTGGACCCTGCTGCTGCAATAACACCGCTACATGAAGGCAGAGTGTGGCGCAGCATCAGATGTATCAAATCGCATCTTCACTAAGTGCTTATGCTTTGGTAACAGTTCTGCTACATCACGCTGGACCGCATGTTGATGTTCACCTGCAGGGCAGGAGCAGACTGAAGAAGAAAATGTCGAGGAGGCAGCTGTTGAAGCCATGCGCACTGGACTGCAGTGCTCTCATTTGGCTGCTGACACTGTCTTCAGTCAAATCAGGAGCCTCACAGGTCTTCCCAATAGTCTCTTTATGCAATGCTCCTCTTGTGCTGTGCTCCTCTCGCACCGCCAATGCTTGAGTCCATGTTCAATAAGCTTTCTCAGCATTGCGACTGGAAGAGGTGTGCCTTCTGCATGCCTTGTATGGCTCTGCTGCATCCCATCCATTCAAACTTCCCAGTCTGTTTGCCTGTCCAGGTGTCACACCATGCCCAACACTGTTCAACAATGTCCTCTGCGCAAAAATCCCTCATTGTCTGGCCAATGAACGCTCATGCATCAGTGATATGGTTGGCAACCTGCTTGTCACCAGCTGTTGCGTCCTCTGATGCGCTGAACCATTGTTGTTTGCAGATCCAGAGCAGCATGTAAGCATAGACTTATGGCTGCTGCTGCTGTTGGTTGGCCTGGGGGCCAAGCGCAGCGAGGCCGTGCACAAGCTGCTCAAAAAGAAGTTCACGGAGGGACATGTGGACAACACCTGGCTAGACAAGGCTGTCATTGGTCACCAGGTCTGCTCTGCTCTCTCGCTGCCAAGCATCCCTTCTGCTGCATATTGCCCGCTTTGCGCTTGACCAGCAGCTGCTGCTGACCCTGCATTGCTCCGGCGCATCATGTTGAGGCAAGGTATGGCCATGCTTGCGTGTAACGCCAGTTCTGCCTGTTGGCATTGCATTCCTGCCCCTTGCTGAGCACAGCCTCCTGTACAAGCCAGAACTGCTTCAGCAGGTTGTGTCAAACTTGGGTTTTGTGCAAATAAGCAGAGTATCTTGAGACGGTTTTGGGTCTTTTTTCCACCAACTGCTTGGCCAAAAGCAACTCAGGACAGTCTGACCGCCAGCCTGTAGCGCCAAGGGAATCGGGACTCAGTGCAGTGTGGGTGCAGGGTGCAGTGAAGGGGCTGTTTCCCAATCTGCTTGGCCTGGCAGGGCAGCTGGTACAGGCAGGCCAGGCAGCCCCCCAGGCTGCAGGCACCCACCTCTACACCCTCCTGTTCACCTGCTGTAGTCTAGCTGGCAGAGCTGCACAGCATCGCCAGGTATGATGCCATTTCCAGAGCAGAATGCTCATCTGTACCCCCTTGAATTCACCTGTTGTGCTTGTGCCGACATAAATGTACTCCAGTGCCTGTGCGTCTGTGAGCTGCTTGGGCAGAGCTAGGCCGCCACTTCGCTGCCTCTCCAGCTGACAGAGCTGCACAGCACTGCAGCATTTGTCTGCCTCATGCGGCCAGCAGACTCAAACGCCCACCTTCTGTATGCCTGCTGTCATATGAAGTGTCTCGTGTCAATGGTATGTCAACAAGACCTGCATTTTATACACACTTGATTGCCCAGGTCAGCTTTTGAGTCCAGACGCTGCACGCATGCCTGGTGGTAAGCAACTTTTGCCACAGTTGCCATGTGCTGATGGTGAGCGCAGGAGGTGCTGGCAGGGTTGCATGGCCACCTGGGGTCTGGTCAGGCCGGGGAGGTTTCCACAGCCCTGCAAGTCCTGCTTGCCCTCACTCACTCCCACGCTGCCCTGCTGCTGGACCATGCAGACTTTGTGTCTGCACTGCTGGACTGCCTTGACAACTTCACTCAAGCACAGCTACATCAGGTGAGGACATCAAGCTTTCAGGGCAGCGCCAAGACAGCTGAATGCCTCAGTTTGTGTATGCATACACGCCCAGCTCAGTACCCAGCCCGCCATGTAATCTGGCCATTTTGTCTTTCGAAACTGCAATGAATAGTCAATAGACCCTTCCCATCATGGTTGAGCATGCTTGGCTGAGACACAGCATGGGAGACTACCTAAGAGTTGAGGACAGGTGCCAGATGTGGACGATAGACCGCCACTCACCAATCAAGCTACGACAAACATCTTGCTTTTGTGCAATGTGCTTTCTCGCACCCTCCCTGCAGCAGGCTTCAAGACCCAAATGCACTGCATGGAAGGTGCCAATGTCCATTTAGGTCAGCAAAGCATGCAGCACAATCTGGTTTTCATCTTGATGAAGTGGGCTAACTGCAAACTGCTGCGGTTGAACAGGTCTTCGAGGTGGTGAGTGAGTTAGTGGTTTTCAGCAGCAGTGACAGTGGTGTATCACAGGCAGAGCAGAACAGGCAACGCCTTGGCAAGCAGCTTGAGGGTCTGCTGCATAAGGTCTCTGCGCCTCGTGTGCTATGTTGCATGTTGAGCTTGCGTTTGCAAGTCATCAATCACAGAATCATCTTTCTGATGGTACCATCACAGAGGTCAGCTTCACACGTCAGCAGCAATCTCACCCATTTGCATGCAGCTAGCTGTGCTGTCCTATTACGACATTATGCACGATGTGCTGTACTCTGCCTGTTTGCCCAAAGCCATCCCTTCAGCCTTTAAGAGCCGCTCTTTCTGTTCCAAACAAGCCTGAGTCCAGCACAGTGGTATCAAAGCAACGCACACAATCATCGGTAGCTGACTTGCGCAATTTTGGATATCCAAACGGCATGGTGTCTGTTGGTTGCAGCAGATGCAGAGTGAGGAGGTGCAGTCCCAGCGGGTGGGCATCATCGGCACCATCAAGCTGGTAGAGCGTCTGGCCCACCCCTCACCTACCCCAACAGCACATTCTGCTGCCCTAGGTAGGCTTCCATTTTAGGGTGCCTTTCATGAGTTGTACTTTCATGCATGATATGGAAGCAAGCGTAAAATGATCTGGGTGTGGAGAGAAGGTGCATCAGCCCTCGCTGTTACTGCAGATGAGACAAGCAACGTGGTACAGGCTCTTGTAGGAATACTTGTTGGCTGGAAGCTGAGAAGCCAGGCATCACAGCCCAGCTGTGACTGCGTTACCACGTAATGAGCTGACAATTGCTGTAGTGTTATGCAATCCGACTTGGCCCACAGAAAGCTGCAGCAGCATGAAGTTGTCTGTTGGCCTGACTCAGATCAGAGGAGCAAAGAAGCCGAGCAGCTGTTGGCCAGGAGCTTTGATGCAAAGCAGCACAGGCCAGCCATGTTTGCCTTGCTGTGTGATGAACTGACAGATGCAGTGACATCGGGCCGCCTGGCTGAGCCCATCAGAGCTTGGCTCAGCTTGGCTGCCACAGAAGAGCTGGAGACATTTCTTGAGGACTGCAGCCATGACCTTCCGGCTGTGCAGGTAAGCATTCAACCATGACAGTGCGACTAAGAAGATCAGGGGACTCAGTGAACTGCTCATAGAAACCAAGGCTCCAAGCCATGCATGCTCTGTTGTGCTGGAAGAGTCCTGAGGTGGCAGTGCAAACTCAGGTCTGGGTTGAAGACATTTGGTTGTCATGCAGTGCAATGGGAGCGAGAGTGTTGCTGGAGGGAGCTGGATGAATTTGAATGGCAATGCAGGCCAGGTCATGCTGCCCCTGCTCAGGATTCTGGCATCCCCAGATCAGCTGCACAGGTCACTCCCCTACCAAAACTCCTTCTGAAACCAACAGATCAGCCTATGTAGGCACAGAACACTTTATGCGCATTTGAATCGACTGCATGCAAAGGCAACTGCATGGTACATTGGTGCTCATCTCCGACAGGCTAGCTGTCTGAGACAACAGGTAACACCAAACCCTACATTGGAGCATGCTGGACATTTGCTTCCACACAAAGTGTGCAGTGTCAAATGCAAGCCTGCACTCACACATGCAGCAAATCCTGACATGACGACCTGTGTGATCATGCTAAACTAACAGACAGCTGCAGCTGGCAAAGTCTGTAGCCTGCACATTGATTGCAAGGGATTATACATAGACGGTGGGATCAAGGGCATAAAGGCCTCTGTACCAAATCCAACATACATACTGCTGAAGAAGAGCTGCATGTGTACAGGCAGTCCTTGGCCTACCTGTGTGCCGTCACTCGCCTAGCTTTGACACTGGAATACCAGATGGTGGGCAACCTGGATGGCTTGTCTGCCATCTTGGGCTGCCCCTTGCACATGCCTCACACAGACCTGATGCAGTCAGAGGCAGTGCTGGGGCTGAGCAGCAGAGCTTGGTGTGCACGTCATTGCTGCTGGCCGTCAACTGGCTCAGAGAGCTGCTCAATGCATGGGCCCATCATGTGCAGCCAACTGAGTACGCCCCAGTCCCCAGTACAATTGCTTTTAATGTAGGACAATCTGCTAGCTAGTGCCTGCAGATGGCTTGTGGTCAGCCATAGTCTCTCCATGCTTGTGTTTGCTAGCAGGCCTGAGATCCTATATGCACACGCATACATGGTAAATTCTTGGTGACTGGCGTCAGACACATTGACATGTGATGGGCAGAACCACAAGCCCTTGAAGCATGCGTCTGCAGACGTTGCTGGCATCTCTCGCGCCTTCAGCATTGACTGACCCATCGGCAGTGTGCTGCATGAAAACAGTAGCAGTAGCTTACTGATCATGCTATGATCCTTGTTATCTACTGTCCTATATATAACACCTACAAATATGCAGACTTGACTGCAAATGGTTGCAGGTGTATTGGTGGTGCAGAAGTGCAGCAGAACCTGTTGGTGCGGCTGCAGAATTTGAGTCAACTGGAAGCCTTGCTAGCACATGTCATTGCCCTGCTGCCCAGCTCTCCATGTCTGCAAGTCATTGCAGGGCCTCACACAGCAGCTCAGGCACAGACAAAAAGCCAGGTCAGAATCTGTGTGGATCAGGTCTACAACATGCATGGATTTTTTGTTCAGTAAGTGAAGTGAACGCCAGAGGGCATTGTAGCAGGCAAGATACTGCTGACCGAATGTGTGGCTTACATATATTAGGCTTACCCCCTGTAGCATACGGCACAAGTCTTGCTGTACTGTGGCCAAGACTGCCAGGGTTGCGTGCCTGCATGCAAGACCTGTGACTTGCTTGTCAGGTGTGTTGCATTACGGAGGCATGTGATATCATACCCAGATTCTGCTTGCGCATGCTGTGCAGAAGAAAGGCAGAGCAAAGGAATCCAAGAAGAGCAAGGGTGCACCATCTGAGGAATCAAGTGAGCCTGCAGAGGACCAAGAGAATGTGGGTAACAACGCTGCAGTGAGTGTGGAGCCCCACAAGGCGCCACCTGGACACTCACATCCCCCTCTGTCAAGGTGAGGCACCCGCCACTGCACGTTGCTTGCTGCTCTCTACCACATTGCATCCATGGTACAAGGTTGGACAGAATTAATGCAGCATGTCAAGCTCAATTTCGCATATTTGTCATACTGCCATGTTGAGCAGCCTTGCCACTGCGCAAGATTATTTATTAAAGAGCCTTGCTATACGCAGCTGATGCAATTCAGCCTGCAGTCCTGCAGTATCAGCAAAGTACGCGTATGCAACAAGCAGCCTGGTGAGCATTCACAGATAGTCCTGTCAAGTGTTGCAGTAATGGCGCAGTGCAGATGTGCTGTCAGAGCCTACCGTGTGCTTGTGGCTGTAGGCTGCCAGAGGTGCAGGGTCAGCTGCGACCCCTGGACATGCATGTGCTGCGCCTGCTGGGGCATGTGCAAGCGACTGCCCTGCCCCAAGCAGCCTTGGCCCCTGCTGCCTTTCTGCTGGAGCAGCTCCAAGTGCAGTTGGTGGAAGCCCTGACACGCGCACGCCGCCCTGCCTCCCTCAACTCTGCTGCATCTCAGGACGCCTCTGCAGGTAACATGCTACACGTGTACAACTCAGCAAAACAAATTGTCATTGCCAACTGCTATTGTGCCCGGTCCAAACTTATCGCTTCATCAGTGACTGGGAGATTTGTCTCGTTCCATGCAATCACAGTCCTGCATAGCCCTGCTTCTCTTCCAGACGTTACTGTATAGATGCTGACTGTTTCCCACGTCCAGTGCACAGCTGTACATGTCCTGACACTCTGGAGCTGGCTGCTTTAAAAAACTGCAATGAAGATGACGAGGTAGACTAACGGCTAAGCATGTCTCTGTCCAGGGGCACATCAGACGCCACAGCAGATCTGGGGTGGCTTAGAGAGCATCCTGCCGGCCCTGCCAACTTTATTGAGCATGTGCAATTCAAGGCAGTCTGGTGCCGCCCATACTGAAGGTGCACGCTAGGGCCAGCTGTTCTTGTGCTTGCCCCTTGCACAGCTTACTACCTCTGCTGCACATCACAGACTGCAGGCATGTATGTCCTCCATCTGTCAATGTGAACATAGTGCATGCCTTGCTGTCTCCTGATGCATCCCTGTACTTAGCCTTTGTGTTAACCTGAGCAGGACAGGAAGGGGAATCCCAGGTGGGCAAGGGGGAAGAGGTGGTGGCAGCATGGGTGGAGGCGGCTACCCAGGACCCCACCCCCAACCTGCTCATCACTGGACATCCCATTGCCATGGCCGCATTGGCAGCCACCCCTGCTGCTGCCAGGCAAGCTGCCTGTGCCCTTTCCTCTGTCTACCAGCTTAACCTCTTCTTCGTCTCTCCCTCAAAAAAGAAAGCAAAATCTCAAATTCTGCCATGGGAGATTAGTTGTCATCAGCCCTTGCTGGTACTTGTTCATCAGTGGTATGTTGATGATGTTACATGTCGGCCTTTGTCTGCCACCAATGTCAGCTTATGTGATGTATGAGCAGATTGATGAGTTCTTATGCCTCCACACTCTAATTGTGCAAAACTGGAGAGGTAACGCATTGGGTTAGTCCTTCAGTGAGACTTGCATGACAAAGCAAGTCATGTTGGTTCAAAGCGCAAGTGGCCTGGCGTCTTTGATGTTGTCTTGCATGACTGAAGCCTTGACACGCTGTGAAGGCCCCACTGATGCAAGCCTGATGTTGTGGGTGCAGGGTGATGCAGCATGGTCTGCACTGCATTCAACAACTGACAGCTGCAGATTGGCTGAAGCAACCAGAACACCGAGTCCTACTGCACGCCTTCCTCAGGGCTTTTGGCAAGCATGCCAGCTCCAGCCAGGACTCCCACCAGTCACCACCAGCCACTGCATGCGCCATGAAATCACACGAGGCAGGTCTTTCTGCTCAGCACACAACATGGTGGCCATGCAAGTCTGATGAAATGAAACCAAAAGCATAGCATGGTCAATGAGTTGCTTCGCAAGTCTGAGCACGTGCAGACAAAAGCCTTCGCCATTGCTGTGAAGTGACAATGCTGTTGTGCCATGCTGAGTTGCCTGCTGCAATGTCATGTCAGATTTGAGTGTTCACACACAGGCTGGCAAACATCTGTTTCCGCACTGACTGAAGCCATGGTGAGCGCTGATTCTGCATTGATTCTACTAGATAAACAGCTACATGCAACCTTTCATCAGCCTTCAAGCGTTGTTCCCAAGAAAGCCAATAATAGTGTGTGGCAGCGTACATGTAGCAGCAGTGACTGGGTATGTCAGGCACATGTCTGATCAACCACAACTGAGGAGGCACAGGCAATTGTTGTGAATGGTGGTGTGGCTTTGGCAGGTTATACAGGGATGCTTGCAAGCCTGTCACTACTTCAGGGCCCTGTCCAAAGGGGCCCTGGGCCCACTGGAGCAGGAAGTAGCCCTGCTACATGTTCAAGCCAATCTGATCAGCATTGCTGAGACCATTCCTGGCACCTCAAGCACTCGGGATGATCTTTCTCAAGCCAAAGGTTAGCTATGCATGCGGCAGTTGTCTCAGTGTACTCACCTTCTTGTGCCTCAAGTGTGATGCCATCCAGCATGCTGTTTACTATACCCTGCCCAATGTCATGCTGCCAGGGATATGGGCTGTATTTGTCATGCGCACTCAGCTTTGGTGGAGGCCCGCATGGGTACATGGCTGCCACCTTCATGCCAGTGCATCACACTGCGCGCCACATGTGTTCAGAGGGCATAAGTAGAGCAGCAGAGGAGGCCCTGCAACAAGGTAGTGAGTCACAGCTCCAGGATTCCTCCTCTTCCTCCCCACAAGCTCAAGGGGGTGACCCTCCCACCGGGAGTGGGGGAGGGTGGAAGGGTCAGCAGGGGGTGATAGGGGATTTGGTGCATCTGTGGGTGGCCTGGAGCCCTCAGCCTTGCCAGACCATGCTTCGGCTATTGCAGGGAGCCCTGGCGCAAGTGCCCTCTCAGCCCTTGACTGGCAAGAAGGCTCAAGAGCCTGTTGCCCCCTATCCAGGTGGTCAATGTTATTTTTGACCGCGCATTCGAATCTGCTGACAGCTGGCTGAAGATGAGGCTGCAGTCCAACAAGCAGGCACTGGCCCTGCAGCAGCTCAGCTGGAAGTGCTGCACTTGCTGCCAGGCTCAATCATTCCTTGGAAGCTGGCTTGCAGTGCAATCTGTGTCTCATCTGTTGGCTCACATCTTGGGAGATCGGCCAGAGCTTGCACAGGCATCAATGCCAGTCAGAGGCCCTTTTGGCAATCCTGTCCCTTTGTGCTTACACCAGTGCGCACACTCAATGTGCAGACACGATTCTTGAGGTCATGCTATAGCAAATGCGGCTCATTTACTACAGCCAATGTCAGGGTCCATTGAAGAGCTCCAGGCACTTTCTTGGCACTGCTTGTTGTGCATGTGACAACACATGCTTCTTCAGGCTTGAGCGGCAGCAGTCTGCACGTCTGGTACAAGGCTTTGTCCCAGGAGCTGCTCCTGCAATGGGCCACACATGCTGCTGGTGTAGTGGCACTGCACAAAGGCCGCCAGGGACCCTTGCAACAGGAAGCAGTGGACTCTGCTTTGGAGCAGCTGAGGCAGTGCGGCAAGGCCTTCTCCAGCTTGTTGCTGCTCAACAAAACACACCTGAAGCGAATTCAGGTGCGTCAGTACTGTTTGTGCTGCTAGCTCTGAGTTAGGGCATGCACATTGAGCTACTGCAGTCCTAGCAACAGTGTCAACAGACGCACTGGTCAGCCATAAGCAGTGCACCTGGAAAAAGTGCAAATGCATTTGTCAAATTGGCCTACAAGGGTTTCAACGGCCAGCAAATTGGGCGAGGGCTACCCTAGGGCAAAGCATACCCCTGGCAAGCAAATCAGGCTGGACTCAGCTGTACCCAGGAGGCCTCTGCATGCAGCTTGTTTTCTCTATCACTGCCACTTGCAATATGCTTGTATACACTGGCTTTTCAATGGCATATGGAGCGTGTGCTACCACACCCAAATTGTATCTGCAGTGGGGCACTAAGCTGCAAATCGAAGGGACTCGACGAGTAACAATCTCTGCCGCTTTCATATGTGGTTCCCTTGTCTTGTGACGGCGGTGCTGCCATTGTGCAGATGCATGCGCAAGCATTGAGGTTTGGCAGCAAGCTCATACAGCACTGTCTGCGCACTCTGCCTTTCTGGGAGGCCTGGTACACCACGCATCCCAATCAAGTGGAGCCCTTCAGCAAGGTAAAGCAGCCAATTTTATGAAACATTTTGTGCGCCTTCTGCAGCACAAACAGCTCTGTCAGCTCTGAGGTCTCCTCGTGAGTCCCAAAAAGGCAGCGGTCCGTAGCTCAGCTGGTGTGTTGCATGCAACAACAACTTTGGTACTGGACATGTATGCAGAATCAACCTGCTGCGATGTCTACTGTGTCTTGCTGCATTGGACTGCTGTGTCATGGCTTCCTTGTAGTCTGCATCTCTGACATGGGGAATACGACTTGCCTCACACTAAGACAAGTGAGACTGTCTGGTATTCAATGCAGCAAACATGTTGCTCGTTGGCATGCTTGGTATCAGTGAGTGTCTCAGTGCCCCATGATGAAGCTGGCAGCAACAGCATGCATTGCGCAAGGCACAGCTTGCAGCCAAGATCCCACATGACCCACATGCTGCTGATCCATCAGTACAGACCCTGATGACATGTCTTGCATTTGTCATTGTCATGCTAGCAGCCAAAAGTGCCTCAGATGGGCGCTAGACTTGCTGGTGTGCATGCAAATGGCTGTGTCCATGCAGGCAATCAAGGATGTACAGTCAGGAACACGCATCTTGTACGTGATCTGTGCTGAGGGCAAGGCAAACAAGAACATCACCATTGCCAACTTGGTGAGCTTGCAATCCTGCAAATTGCTGGTGGCCATCGGTTCATGCGGCATGACAATCACACCTAGCGCTGCTGCACTGAGTGCTCTGCACCGACATGTTTCACCTCTGCATGTCACACACTCATCCTCAGAGCTCAAGAGGCGTGCATGCATACCTTAGTCAGCAGCATGGCACAATGCACAGAAGCTGCCATTGCATGGAATTGGGTGATTCCTGAACACATGTGCTCAACCCCAAGATGTTGTCAGTCACAAGCTGCAACAATGTCTGCACACGTATGCATGCAGTCTGGCCTGTTGCACAGCAGCAGCAGCGCTGAGAAGTGATGAGAAGTGCAGGTGGTGGGAACAAAGCACGTTCTGGAGGAGTTCCGGGTGGGGGTCACAGCCGTCATGCTGGCTGCAAAGCAGCACATCCTGCAGGGCAATCTCAAGCACAAGGATCTGACTGGCCAGGAAGTCAGCAGCCAGGTCTGCATTCCTGGTTGACCTTTCCTTTTGAATAACAAGCATCGTTGCTCTGGCTTCTTGACAAACTAATACATGTCTGCATGCAGAGTTACGGCCCTTTGCAGCTTTGAGATGGCATCCTTTGTTGCAGGTGCCTTTCACCCAGATCCTGAGCGATGATGATGAAGATGACAATGAGCAGCAGGGTAGACGACAGGTGAGTCACTCATACAGCTGACATGATTGTTCCGGCGCAAAGGGTCTGTCGCTCACTGCTGACGCTGATGCACTTTGGCGCCAAATCCTTCTGTGAGTACAACATGCAACCGCATGTAGCCATTGGGGACAGATGCTGTGATGCATAGATTAGCACATGTATAAAAAGACCAAGAACACATCACAAGCAGCCCTGCCATTCAATGATATTGAGTGGATGTATATCAACGCAGATGTATGGTGTGTACATGTTCAATTCTCGGGTGCAGTGCACACAGCAACCTTCGTGTCAAAACATATCAGGGCAATGTACATTTGCACATGATGCTGTCACAACAGTGTCAACACTGTTTCCCACTGCAGGAGGGTGGTAGCCAGGCTGGCAGCGACACTGAATGATCAGTAGTTCTGACACTGCTGACCAATTGCACAGCTCCTGGCAGAGCTGCGCGCTGCTTGCTTGATCAACCAAGATCAAGGGCATTGCAGAGCGCTGGTATACACACACTGAGAGGATGATGACATCAGGATACATTTGATAAAGTTGCATGGCTTGACATATGTGTGTCGGCCATTAAAGCACGCCCTCTGGTTGTAAGTAGCAAGCAGTAATGAGATGGACTGGCAGCTTCATATCTCATGTTGCTTGAAGGATGGCCTCCTTGATCCCTTTCACAACTAAACAACCTTTAGGTTCTGTCACAGACCAGGCAGCTTTGACCTGTCAGGCCCGGAAACAGCAAGCCCATGATTGCACAAACATGTGTACAGAATCAGGTGTGCAAATAATGATGTCGCTGCAGACGGCAATTTTCTGTTCATTGTCAAGAGAAGTACTGCGGCCAGCACTCACCCCTGTTAATCAGCTGATGTCCCGCCTATTGCAAACGAAGTTGGTGCACCTACTGGTGGCAGAGCACTGTTACGGATTTAACACGACCACAGTGGTTGTGCGAGGCTCATGGCTGGAAAAGACAGACAGCGCGTTGCAGAGTACAGACAGGAACTCTGTTGCAACCATAATAATCTGCTGTGACCATCACAGACTAACAGGCGTTACTGCTGACGTTACTATTCGTAGGTTAGCATTACATGACGCTCGCTTGCTCTTGTGATGCAAACAAACGCCCAATTGTAATCTGCTCATCACCACATGTGTACAACTACATGACACTTACGTACTGCAATAACTACATGTAGTTGTCATGCAATTGTCATGCCAAAACGCACTTTAAAATGCATTCACCTCTGTAAGCATTGGTCTCAGGGTCTACAATGAACAACAGTGGAGTGTGCTTTAAAAGGCTCTTTTCAGCAGGGCCTTGAAAGTCAAATCTTTGTGCAGGGTCAATTGCAATGCAAGTCAGCACGAGCATTTAGGTTTCCCAGTTTCTCAGCTCTCTTGAATTGCTGCAATGCTTTGGGCAGGTGTCTGGACTGTGCATGGCATATAAACTGCAGGATGCATGTTTCATCGTGTGACGCCAGAGAGTGGAACCGGCTGCCGCGAGGCAACCAGGGTTGACCGTGCTGTGGTCGCTGAAGCTGTAGGCCCGGCATGTATACGCTCTCAAGTAACACCCGCAGTTCCGACGACATGGCTGAATTGGTGCCCGGCGTCCAGGTATGACCAGTTGTATCACACCACTCATCGTTGTCACTACTATAAAGATGCCCGCACCAGGCCGCACGCGCACGAACATCCGAGCTGACATCCTCAGTGGCTGAGTGTAGCTGCTTGGCTGACTGCAGGCGAAGATGCAGAAGAAGCTTACCCAGTTGACTAAGGTAAGCCCAGACATTGCGCTTAACACAGTAGCACTGCCTTTGTACACGTGCCCTGGTTACAACACCGCGGTTCTCTGCAGGTCATCAGGCACTTGAACACAAAAGGTGCAGAGGACAGCTGCAATTTGCAAGAAGCTGCTGGCGAGTATGAGGTTGAGATCGAACAGATCCTGCAGAGCACTGCAGAGAAGGTTGGAGCCTTCAACAAGCAGCTGGCGCTCAAGCAGGAGGAGTCACGAATAGCCCTTGTGATACAGGTGAACTGTGCATGACTCTGACATTGCAGCTTGTGAGCCTTACAGCACACAGAGGTAACTTTCCTTGGACAATGGTGGCGCTGTGCCCTTGCTGACAGCTGGGCATGCTGCATGTGCCTTGCTTATGCCAGAGTATACTTTGCCAACTGTGCTTCCTTGAAACCCTCTTGGCCTCCATTTCAAGCTGCCAGTGCATGGTACAATGGCGCACTTACATTGTCCATGCTGCACAACCCAGACTGATAACCATACATCCTCAGAATCATCTTGGAGCCCTGAAGACACAACTGAACAGACTCTACTTTGTGGGATTCTCGTTTACTGTGTACATACTGTGTAAGCACTGCATATTTTGGTGTGTATGTGCATGTTATGATGTATCACATTCACTTTTGGGGCACAAGCAATTGAAATGATATCCTGCAAGGCTCCCAGCAACCATCTAGTGTAGGGTGATTTTGAGGACGTACGCTAGGCTGTGACAGTCAAGTCTTGCAACATTGATGGTATGCAGGAGATGACTGCTAGATATGAGGCTGGGAAAGCAGAGGCAAATGCAAAGCTGCAAGCGCAGCAGATAGCTGCTGCTGATGCTCAGGCAGCCATCACACAGGCTGCCGAAGCCAAGCTGAACAGACTCCAGCTGCAGGTGTGCTCAGCCCTGCTATCTTTTGTACACAGCTGTCATGCTGAGGGTAGCCCTCTGCTAGGTTGCCGTCTTATGCTTAGAGATTGGATGTCGAAGTCCGTTTGCGAGATGCATCAACACACCAATGATACACTCAAGTGGCTGACAGCTGTAGAGGACAAACACAATCTGTGCAAAGGCAATCAAAAGCTACGATGAGCAGAGCAGCATACTTGCATCCTGCCAACAGCTTACGTGCTGGCTCAGCATCGGTGCAGCCAAATCAGAGCAACGCTGCAGAGGAGCATGTTTACATGAGACTTGTAGCCATGAACGTGTAACATCAACTTCCTTGTCATGCCCAATCTGGCCTGCCCAAGATCCAGCTGTTGCAGGGTCTCACCTCTTTCATGTCATGCTGACAGGCAGAAGGATTGAGGGAGGACTTACGACGCCAGCTGGCAGAGGCAGGACACTTGCAGCAATCAGCCCAGGCCAAAGGACAGCGTCAGGAAGCTGCCCTGGGGCAGGCCAGGCAAGAAACATTGGAGGCTGTGCAGCAGGGCAACCAGAAGTATGCCACCATGCTGGCAGAGCGCTTGGGCCTTGAAGATGAGCTCAAGCACCAGCTGGCCAGCAAGCAACAAGCAGCTCTCACCAGGTATGGTCATGCTTCCACTGCAGCAAGCAGTACGCTGCTTGGCTGTAACAGTGCGGGAATTTAGGTTCCTGACACACTACCAATGCGCCTTGTATCTCAGCTCTGCTACATTGGCCAGATGTAACTTCATTAAACGGGACAGATGCACTGTGTAACATTTAGACAGACAAGCAGTGAGCCTGCCAGGCAGACAAACAGACAGTATAAGCATAAAGCATAGCAGCAAGCAGGGGCTGATAATGCTTAGCTGTGGTGTGTGGCATTTCACAGACACAGCAAAAGGCATAGTGTATGATGTCAGGATGCAAGAGCATGAGAGTGAAAGGACACACTGGGAGCGAGAAAGGGAGGCTCTGGAGGAGCAGGTTGGTGCAATCAGGGCAGAATGGCAAGGCAAGCTGGAGAAGGCCCTGGGTGAGGTTCACCACCACCGCCAAGCCACGGCTCAGAAAGCCAGTCTGGCTAGTGCAGTACAGCAGCAGGCGGACCAATTGCAGCAAAGCCTTGAGTAAGTCTCTGGTCCTACATAGTGTACACCTCTAACTTGTGCGCCTTACTTGTCTGCGCCTCAGATGCATGGCAAACAAAATTAGCCGCCGAACAAAAAATTGTTGCTGCGTGATCCGGGAATCGAACCCGGGTCTGTACCGTGGCAGGGTACTATTCTACCACTAAACCAACCACGCTCGCATGACATTTAGCCATTATTTGGCGTTTCTATTGCATTCAGAGTAATGGCTGCCCCCTTCTGACCAGCTGCTGATATTTGATTCTATATTGCATAGGCAAGGGGCTGCTGCCAGGGAAGAAGCAGAGGCAACCCTCGCAGCAGCAAAGCTGCAGACAGAGGGCTTGAGGCAAGACCTGGCGGCCAGCCAAGCGCACCTGACGCAGACAAGGAAAGAGCTGCATGCCTCCCAGGGCAAGGTGGACCAGCTGGAACAGCAGTGTCAGGACTTGCAGGACCAGACACACCAACAAATGGCTGAGATCAAGGTATGCATGAACTGCCCCTGTTCTTGACATGGTGCGGAACTGGTCTTTGAGAGGTGCAACCGTTATTTCAAGGCACGGCAGGAGAATCATGCAAGCAGAACTTGCTGCTCAGCAGAGCTATGTAACACGTGACTTTCTTCTGGCAGCTGCTGTTCAAGGTAATCTCCTGACTTGACTTGACAGCAACACTCACAATGCAACCACATGCAGCATGCAGTCAAAGAACCCAAGTGCACATTAGGTGGCCGCCATATTCAAGGTAAAAGCTTCCTGTCATGGCCTGTCAGTGCTCACTAGAAGGTTGCAAAGCCTGATGCAAACTCAGTATACTAGCATGTAGCAGATGGAGCATATAGTAGGCAACCGTGACCACAAGATTAACAGCCTTGTGCTTACCCAGTTGAGCTACTCCAGTCCTGTGCTGGGACACATCACAGTTCTGCATATCCTAGGACATTTCAGGTTCCAGTGATTGTGGTGGTTCACCAATGTTGTTGATTCCTGGTCGATTCAGATGGCAGGTACCGGCTTGTGTCTGCAGAGTCACAGGCGCAGAGCTGCCTATTGGCATGCAGGCTCTTGCTATATGCGCTACCAACAATGGACTGCCTTGAAATGCAAAAACAATGAATGAGTGCCGTCTGGAGCAGCTGTCATTGCACATATCAATGCATACCCGCATGCATGCAGCACACAAGGCATGCATGCATGCGGGTATGCATTGATGCAATGGCTGCTGCTGAACCTCGTACCGGGCAAATCATGTTGGCTGTTCTTGCTTCATGTTGTGATACAAGACAAGACTTTGCTCAATGCAAACAGCCAGGCAAAACACAAGTAGCATCACTGCTTTGTGCAACGTAAACTACGCCTGAAACACCACTGGTGAATTTTGATCAAGCCAATTACGGGAGTGCTGAGTAGTGCGCATGATGCTCAAGCAATACTTTGGTCTGCTGAAGCCCACGATCACTACAGCCAGTCGGTTACGCAGCAAGCCAGTAGCAATTACTGGCCAAGGATGAGCACGACCCGGACTATATCCGAGTGCCCAAGCAAATGACAAAAGTTGCCGCCGAATCGGGGAATTGAACCCCGGCCTCCCGCGTGACAGGCGGGAATACTAACCACTATACGAATTCGACCCAGCCTGAACTGGGCTGTCACATGGAGGAGATGATTCGTGATGCCAAATCGCCTAATTACGCCGCCTATGACCCTGAGAAACAGATGACTGAGGTGGGGCATGAAATGCTTGGATCGTGCAGGCCAAGGACATGCATGTGGAACAGTTGGAGAGCAAAGAAGCTCAACAGGAAGTTTTCTATAAAACTAGATTGGCACAACAGGCAGCTGCAGCTGAAAGTGCCACAGCTGATCTGGAGCTGCAGCTTGCCACATGTAGGGAGCAGACCAACAGCACCCAGCAGCAGGTTGACAGTTTACAGAGCCAGCTTGACCACACACGGACCCAGCTGCAGTCTGCACAGCAGCAGAACAGCAGACTGCTGACTGATGTAGTGGCAGCACAGCGTGAGGCAGGTGAATTGAGCAAGCAGAAGAAGCTGGCACAGACTGAGCTGGAGCAGCTGCAGCAGCAGGTGGCTGAGGCGAGCGGGGTGAGTCATGAGGTGCAGCATCAGCTGCAGGCGACACAGGCTGAGCATGCACGCCTTGTTGCAGACTTGAGGTATGCATTTTGCCTTTTCTTGAGCAAATTTCCCCCTACTGTCTGCGCAGCTACATTGCTTTGCTGCATGCTTGCGGCAGCTTTTAAACAGACTGCTACTGTTTCTACTTTCATTTCTGCCCCAAATCCATTTGTGCCAGCATCCATACAAGCAATGGCACATTGCTGGCAGGCATGAGATGAGTGACAGTCAAGCACAGGCTGAGAGCTTGCAAGCTGAGGTCAGGATGCTTCAGCAGCATCATGCTGATGCACTGACAGCGCTGGAGCAGCAGCATCAGAAGGCTCTGGTGCAAGTTGAGGAGCGGCAACAGCAGAGCCTGAGGAATCAGCAGCAGCAGCATCAAGCTGCCGTCCAAGCACTGCAGGTTCAATTCTGCCTGACTGCTGACCAAGCAACTTCACAGCAGTATAATGTTGTCAAGCCGTAATGCAGCTGCAGCAGATGCCGATGCCTGTATATGCAAGAAGAGCCATGACAGTGACTATGCTTGATGTCTGCTTTCAAAGTGCATGTGTGTGTGCGTGACTGGACCATATGTTGCGCACTACCTGCCGTCAAGCTGTCACAACATCTACAGGATGAGCATCAGCTTCAAGCAACAGCTTGGGAAGCAAGTGTGGGGAGTGAGAAGCAGCAGGCAGAAGCCCTGCAGGGGAAGCTGGCAGCAGCTTTACAAGAGAGCAGCACCTCTCAAGCTGCCCTGCAGGCACTGCAGCAAGAGGCCAGACGACAGGTACACTCACTTCAGCCAGTGAGTTACAATTGTTCTGCCCACTGAAAGTCACACTCAAACAATGGTTGACTGCAGCGTCAGCATCAGATATCACATGTGGCTTGGCAGTGCTGTCTCAAAGCTGTGGCCAACACACCTGTGTTTAATGAGCCTGCTGTTGACATGATGTTTGTGATGGTCGAGAGTCTGACTGGTGCCCCAATGTGGGGCTTCTCAGGCGGAGGCAGGCAGGGATATGACAGCTAGCTTGCAGGCTGAGCTGGCAAGTGCCACTAGCAATGCTGACAGCCTGCAGCAAGCTGCTGAAGGGCTGACAGACCAGCTCACCACGGCTAGAGCAGAAGTGACACAGCTGAGTGATGAGGTAGCCATGTTGCAGCAGCAGGCCAAGCAAGACAGGCAAGCCTCAGAGATGACCCTGAAAGCAGAGCTCAGTCAGAAGGAGCGCAGTTGGAAGGCTGCTATGCAGCAGGCAGTGGCGGCAGCAGTTGCAGATGGCTCTGCTCGTGACGATGCACTCAGGAGCTGCTTGCGTGCTGAGCTTGAAGGTGCAGCACAGCAGGAGCGGGAAAGTTTGAAACGGGCAAGCACTGCAGCCATGAGTCAGCAGGAAGCCAATTGGCAGTCACAAATGGCTAGCTTGCGTGATGCACATGCTGTGATTCTGGCAAGGCAGGCAGCAGAGTTTGAAGCAAAGCAAACCCAGCAGGCGCAGCAAGCAGCAGCTGAAACACAAGAAAGTCTGGCGGCAAATGTAAGCAAGCTGCATGAGATTCATGCAGCAGCGGTAGCACAGCAGGCTCAGCATGAGGCTCAGCAGCTGGCTGACTGCAGACAGAGGTGTGCTTTGTGTTGTACCGTATAGGCGAGAAAGCTCATTGTTGGCAGACTTACCAGGATGCAAGCAACAACATGTGTGGCATGGGCAGCATGATGCGGATCTGTTGAGCAACTCTACCTTGTCACAAATCATGTGTGTGTTCAGACCATTTGTATCTGCAGTTGATGGCTCACAACAGATCTGCAGCGCTGCTTCTTGGCATCAGCAACTTTAAGCATGCCATCCTGGGGCCAGATGACACGTGCATAATATCTCCACAAATGGTGGTATTGCAGGTATACAGCAGAGCTTGCAGCTGCAGATGCCGCTGCCAAAGCACAGGCGTCACAAGCACAGCGAGACTTGGAGGCGTTGCGCCAGCAGCTCACTGCCAAGCTGCAGTCAGAGACAGCACTCTTGCAACAACGGGTCAGCGCCAGTCTGAGCTCTGCCACAGAGCAGCATGACCAGGTTCTGGCAGCGCAGCGTGCACAGCATGCTCAGCAGATTCAAATGCTCAAGGCTGAAGCAGGTAGCCTGTCACAGAGCAAGCAGGGCTTGCAGGCAAACCTGAGAAGCTCTGAGGAACAGGCACAGCGGCTGCAAAGCCAGGTCCAGGCTCTGCAGCACAGCGTGCTTGAGCAGGCTCAGCATGCGCAGCAGGTGGAGGCTCAGCTGAGGAGCCAGCAGGAGTCTGAGGTCCTGAGCCTGCAAGGAAGATTTAGTTCAGAGGTGGTGGCGCTAAGAGATCAGCAGGCTGCAGCCGCAGAAGAGATGCAAGAGGCCCTGCAGGCCCAGCAGCAGCAGGCTCACCAGCTGCACTCTGAGCTGCTGGGCAAATATGGTATACTGGAAAGACGATTCAATGCTAGGTGAGAAAGTGCAGTTCTCCTGGCTCTGTCTGACAGATGTTCTTCAGCAGGCTTCCAGCTGCATGCATGCAGGCTGTACCACATCTGTAATATGCATGCAGGCTGTACCACGTCTGTAATCTGCATGCAGGTGGCAGGGACCACTCTCACCACATTCTTTATTTCAATCGGCAAAGACGGCTGGTGTTGTATGCAGACTTTGTGAGACAAACGCTTTTGGCCAAGCTATGTGCAGGCCTGCAAGGCATGGCTGTTCACAACATTGCTGAGCTGAACACATGTTACAAGCAGCCTGCTTGTCCCATGTAGGGAATCTCGAGCGGAGGATGTAGCTCAGATCCAGCAGCTGTCCAGCCTGGTCGCATCTCAGGCCACTGATCTGCAAGCCAGTGAGGACAAGCTGCAAAAGATGCGTGCCGAGCTGCTGCTGAGAGAGGACAACTACAACAAGACCTTCAGCAATGGAGGGGCTGGCAGGCGCACTTTGGCTGTGGACAAGGCCCTCACCACACAGAGCCAGGTCGTAGACTGGATGCTCAAGACTGGCCCTAGGAAGAAGATCATGGAGGAGAAGCCAAGATCATACCGGATGACTAAGTAACATCAATCAACTAGAGGAGCACATATAGGCTGATGCATGGGTTGTGAAAGGTTAAGACATTCTGGTGACACAATTCAGCATGCTGGCAACATCCCTGCTATTGCCAAAGTATGGTTTTTCAGCAGGCATGAGCTCATATCAGGGCGACTCTCATTTGCATTTGCCGTCATACAGTCCACACACCTTGCTGCTGCGAATGATTCTCGAGTAATCAACTCAGTGTTCTTTGTACGAGCCGAAGTAAGAGCAATAGATTAATTGTCATCCTTCTCCGACTCGGCAAGCTTCATATGAATTTCAATGCATTGAAATATTGAACATGTACCATGATGACTGCAACAGGGCTGGTGAAACGTCACAGCTAGCTTTGTAAGCAGGCTCATTGCATCCGCATATGAGCCACACTGTACCATTGCCTCCCCCTCTGATTCAAGCCAATGTCGTTTTCACATGGTAAATGCTGCAAGTTTTGCGCATGTTTCCACCATATGAGGTTTATTAAAGTCATTGAAAGTATTTCTGCAGTTGTCCAAAGATCTATGCGGTTAAGCTTCATTGAACCAAGGCCGAGGAGCACCAATGTCTGTACGGTTTGTCATAATGCGCTACAAGGCCAGTCGAACAAATATGTACATATATTATATCTTTGACGGGTTTGGCACTTCAGTAAAAATATGCTGCAGAGCTCCTTGGGAACTGGGCACGAGAATATACATATTTGCCTATCTGACTGGTGTATGCTACGCAACAGTGAACAGTCTGAAGTCCTACTCACCTCATCACTGTCAACGACATAGGCATGCAGCCGTGCGCACCAATAGTCCATGCGTTTTTGCATGAAGGGCAAGTCCATTGATGCTTCGGCCCCCGCTAGGGCGCTGGAACGATTCCTATGTCACGTCATTGTTCACATGCCAAGCTATCTTGCCGCAGTTAAGCACACAGGGGTGAACAGCCACCTTTGCGGCGTAATTAGAAGCCCGACAACCAATCCCAAGACCTTGCGCTGCAGAGCCGCAGCCCTAAGCTTGCTATCCACGCACAATACTAGCCCGAGGTCAGTTTGTTGATCTCTGCAACAAAGGTAGCTACTTTGATATGAAACTGCGCTGCCAGGGAACATCGAACAAATCAGTATCGAGCAGCCGTACTGCACTTGGGGCACAAACAACAGGCGCTACTCGGCTGCGCATATCCGCTAGGTATGCCTTACAGCGGGTTGACCGTTTATGCTCTCGCCTTAAGTGAGACCTCCGAATGCAGCGTAAGAAGGCTGGCGCGAGCACATGTTCTTGTTGTCTGCAGGCTCAGAGCCGGAACTTCGCTAAATCTAAGAACCTTTCATCTGCACAGCGGCAGCAAATTCTCGGGGCAGAAACTGAAACTGACCTGTAACTAAGTCAACACTAACAACGGCAACGGCAACGGCACTTCTAGCAACGGGTCGTCCGCATTTGAGACCACCAGTGACATCATGGAAACCGCTGACATGGGTGGTAGTGACCCAAACGTCATCAAGGAGCTTCAGCAAGCGGACCAGAACCCGTTTCCGGAAAGGCACTTCGACGGCAAGAGTGACGATCCTCTAGAAAACCTCAAGAACAAGGTCAGACAGCTTCGGGTTTCACTCAGTCCACCGCGTAGCAAACCACAGCTCAGCTTTGTGTGATGCGGTCTCTGCAATTGCCGGAGACAGGTTTTCGTCTGCTGCGCAGGTGCAGCTAAGTTGTTATGGTGATGCTGTTGGTGGCAATCTAAAGGCGCTAAAGTCATTTCTAGACAACAAAGTTTCAGGCAAGCAATTCAGTCGCACTTTGGCGTTGTAGTTTCTGCAAATGCATTCATGAACAGCACCTCGTTCTGCCAGTAGCAAAAAAATGAGTAACAGGCAAAGCATGCTACTGGCAAGTATCTGCAGCTTCGCACCACAGCGCCGCTTGAGCACTAGAGTGTCACACCCTGCAGGTGCCATTTCTGGATTGCATTTGCTTCCGATTTGCCCTTCCTCTGGTGATGGAGGCTTTGCACCCTTGACCTACCAGGACGTGGATCCCAAGTTTGGTACCTGGGACGACGTCAAAGCCCTGGGCGCAGAGTATGACCTGCAGATGGAGTGCATGGTCAATCATATTTCGCCTGCCTCCAAGGAATTCCAAGACTACCTGGCAAAGGGTGACAAGTCAGAGTTCAAGGAGATGTTCATTGATTGGAACAAGTTGTGGGGAGGTGGGCTTCCGCTTCTCCCTGCCTTGTTGCAGCTATGCCAAGCTTTCAGAGTCTTCTGAGCACAACTAGCTTTTGTAACCGGGTCACAATGGCCAACAGTCACATCTGCATGCAGACTCAAATTGTACTATGCATCAGGAGACAACTCGTTTCTTGGAACACCCAGAATCTTGGTCGGCATGCACAAGACAGGGACACATTGTTGAGCGAATCGTCCATGTCATAGACAGCACCTAGTGCTGTCAACGGCATGTGCGCTGCCTGTCATGCATGCCCTCTTTCACATGGCAGATCGCGCGCTGCTCTACAGCACACAAGCCACACACATGCACTCAGAGTGTACAGAAATGTATGGAAGTCAGATCAAACTCTAGTACCAGCACCAGCAGCATCATCACCAGGTTTGACTATGGGGCATGACCTGGTCCTGAACAGGCAACACCAAGTCCAGAGCTTAAAGCTTGTGTGTGTGTGTGTGTAGGTGAGCCCACTGATGATCAGCTACAGAAGATCAGAACACGTAAGCCTGAGGCTCCAGTGATTGAGGTGGTCATGAAGGACGGCAGTAAGAAGAAGCTGTGGTGCACCTTTGGGGCCCAGCAGATTGACATTGACCCCTTCTCCAAGCCAGGTACCCCTGCACTGCATCACTCACTCTGCCTCTCTCTGCCCTGTTGTGTTGCTGTCATGTCTGTGCAGAGTCAGGTCAGCAGCTGTGACCTGTGTCAGTTCTGATGTTGACATTGCTTTTGCAATCATGATGTTGATGTGGTGTTTGCCCCAATGTCTCAGGAAAAGATCATTTGGGAGGCTGGTGCTGAGGAAAGGATGATCAGCATGTATTGCTGGCAGCATGTGACTCATGTAAGGACAAAGCACAGGCAGGCCCAGGCATAGCACTGCATGACTCATGGCAGATACAAAGCAGACAGGACATGTTGGGTTGATCAATCACATACCAGACGCAGTTTTGGTGTCTTCAACTGTCTTATCACCAGTGGCCTGCAGGGATGAAGTTTATGCTAGACTCCCTGAGATCTCTGGGCACAAGGGGCTCAAAGCTAATCCGGTTGGATGCTTTTGGGTATGCCACCAAGACCCCAGGCACCCGATGCTTCTTCCAGGTGCCTTTGCTCTCATGTGCAATGCATTGCTGCCTTCTGCCAGTCACCTTTTCTCTGTGACTTAGCAGACACTAGACTTGTGCAATTCATGCTTTTCCCCACTGAAACAGATGTGTTGTTTGTTGTGGTGTAGTGACACCTCAGCTGGAGTACTGATTTTGTTAGGGTTTAGGGTTTGATACAGCATTGACAACAGATGTGATGTTGTGCGCATACTGTAGGCTAGGCAAGGTTAGTCCGTACAGTGTTGCGGAAATAGTCCATCATGCTGAAACAGCATGGCTGCATGGACCGGCAGATCTAGGTGTGCTGCCTGTTACATTGCAGCTGCCATCCTGATTGTTGAGAGTATGACTAGACAGCTACGCCCAACAGAAATGGACCAGGCAGCACCAATGACTTCCGTATCTGCAGAATTGCAGTTGTAAAACCACCATGTTGTCGATTGCAGGAGCCAGAGGTGTGGGAGCTGCTGAAAGATCTAGAGGAGGCCGCTAAGGAGCACGACACTGGGTGAGCAATTATTAAAATCATATTTTGTTTCATGCTTTTTGAAAGGGTGGGTTTCATCCAAGGTTTTTAAATACAGGAAACAGAGACTCTTTGGCCTGCTCTCTTCCGCGCTTTCATCATGCGCAATTTATAGCGTTCACTATTCATTGGCAGGAGTACAACGCACTAAAAAGGTCGCTAAAGATGAAGCATAATGTAATGAACCCTGCCCATGCGACCAACACGCACTGAAATGAACTCTGTATTGCGGCATGTGAGATGCTTGGCAGCAGTCGCCAAGTTTAGGCACGTTCATGGTGAATGTGTCATGCTCTTTGCAGTTCTGTCATGCAGCCTACCATACTAGCAGATGGCGGTTGGTATGGCTCATAGGAATGTGGGGTGTGAACACCACCGTACCATGTTTACAGCCTCTACTCCGGTCTCGGGCGACTTTTTGGTCGTTGCCCTATTCCAATTTCAAACATGTGCCGTGACACTGGCTCTGATGCAAGCCGCCGGTCACTTGCTGTCTGCATTGCGCACCCTCGTGCACAAGGGCACAACAGCAACCTCTTGTCATAACTCTTCAGGTTTCCAAAAGTGGCCTGACTTGCATGCTGTGTGCAGGCTGCTGTGTGAGGTTCACGAAGAGTATGAGACCAACATTAAGCTAGCCAAGGAGGGCTATTTTGTGTATGACTTTGCCCTGCCCCTGCTGCTGCTGCACGCCTTCACCTTCCACACAGCAGAGAACATTGCAAACTGGCTGCGTATCTGCCCCAGACGCCAGATCACCGTGCTGGACACGCATGACGGCATGGGCATTGATGACATCTCCGGCCTTGCATCTGTAAGTACTAGTACCTGCACATCTGTGCTAGGATGACGTTGAAAGGCATTCTAATGTCCACACTGCCCACCCTCCTGCCTTTGCCCCCTTGGGTCTCCGTCTACACTCAAGATCTATTGTTGCACAGATCCTACACTCAAGATCTTTTGTCGTACATATCATGTCTGTTGCAATCTGATGTGCGTGAGTGCAGACAGTTGTTTTTGTGCTTGTGCTGGATCTGAGCAAGTCTGCCTGACACAAAGCCTGCCAATACTGACATCCTGGGTCTGCCATGCTGGACAATATGGATTCCAACTCTTACTCAAGCATGTAATGCTCTTGGCTCTTGGGCAAGTCTCATGACATACGTCCGAGGTGTTCATCGTCCTGTGTGACAGACCCTCTTCATCTGAAGAAGCTCTTTTGGTGGCAGGTGGTCAGTGTAGAGGAGTTGTCAGACGTGGTGGAGCACAGGTTGGGCTGCAGTCCCAACTTCAAGTACTTTTACGACCCTGAGACCAAGGCCTACCAGGGGCGGCCCCATCAGTACAATTGCACCTACTACTCAGCTCTGGGGGGCAATGCACGCCACTACCTGCTCGCCAGGGCCATTCAGTTCTTCACCCCAGGCATCCCCATGGTCTACTATGTCGGCCTCTTTGCTGGCCTCAACGACTATGATGTGAGTGTGACTGACTTCACCTATTACATTGTCAAGAACCTATGAAGAAATGTTTATGCCTAGGTCTGTGAGGTGCATGTCGTCAGTGTGAGTGTGTGTGAGGGCTATAATTGATGGACTGTTTGTGCAAGTCTTGGTGGCTTACAGCAACAGCCCTAAATCTGGACCAGCCTACCAGCATGGCAAATGCATTGCAAAGGTGCCACCATTTCATCTGGGCTTCAGTGTGTTCATTGGTGCAGAGATGGCTCTGCATACAAAGACATGTCCAGGCTACTTGGCAATACCCTCAGCTGTGATTCTAAAGGTTGTACACATGCTGACAATGGCTGACAAATGCTGACAATGGCTGACAATGTCTATGGCATCCTACTTACTGTGTCTCATTCCACACAGGTCGGTGCTCACTAACTGTAGCTTCTGCAGATTGCATTGCCTCCGGGACGAGAGTGTGACATGCACACGTGCCCATGGGGTCGTGAGGCCACACAGTCTGATTGCTTTAGCGAGTGGTGATGAAATGTTTTGTGGGTGCTCAGGCGGTGCTGGCAACAGGGTCAGGGCGAGACATCAACAGGCACAAGTACACAAATGAGGAGGCAGATGCAGCTCTGCAGCAGCCAGTGGTGAAGGCCCTGCTGGATCTGTGCAAGTCCCGTAACACCCATGAAGCCTTCATGGGCCAGGTTGGCCCTTCCTCCCTTCATCCCTTTCTTGCTGTTTGTTACTGTCAGTAGCTTTTTTTGGGAATGTGAATGCCCCTGAGGCGCAAATGTGTGCAAAGCTAGTCTTCATCGGCTGCAACATTATCCTGAAGCATGCAAGGTTTCTGTTGGCCGTTCTGAGCCATTAGACAAGCAAGTCACAAAGCATGACACCCTGATTCAACCCCTTTATGGGCATGAAAGGCTCAGCCATGTCACAAAGGTCATTTGAAACCATCTTTGCTGGATGCCAGGTGGATGTAGTGGATGGTGCTGAGCCACATCTGTTGGAAGTGACATGGCAGAAGGATCATCATAAGGCAATTCTGAAGGCAGACTTGCAAGGCATGTCCTTTGAAATCATTGCAACAAGGGGCAAGAAGCAGGATGACATCAAGACCATTCAGTATGTATTGGGGTCGGTGGACTGCTCTGAGGCTCAGCAGAATGGAGCAGCTGACATTGCTGAAGCTGTAAAGTGGGAGCAACAGGAAGTATGTCACCCTGTCCATTGATTCTATCTACCTTCGGTTTTTCAGCTATCATCTCGGTTTTGGCATTTGTGGCTGGAGTTGTGCTTTCGGTCAATGCCTTTCATTCTTTCTATCTTACCATTTGCAATGAGATTGCCCTACCTGATTACAGCAGGAAGATTCTGACACCTGTCACCAAAGACAAGCAGACATGCTGCTGGCTTACGAGTTTTGAGAGGCACTGCATTTGCCATATTGGTAGGCTGGTCCTGATGTTAGATTAAGGGCGGTTGCCAATCAGACTTGTTCCATTAGTAGTGATGCTGAGTGTTCGACTTATTCGTGCAGTGTTCGACGTGTTCGACTTGGTCAGCTGCAGCACCTCCGTATGTATTTGCTGTACCAGACCTAGATTTGTTTTTTCAGGAAGCACAGCAATGCATGCTTGACACCGCCAATGTAACATTCCGTCGCTGAGTTTCACACACACGTGCCGCTCAAGGCATGATATGATTGTCAGGTCCCTCCCCAGGAGCACGTGCACGATGTAGTTGGTTTCATTGCATGCGCATGGTGTCATGCATTTCGAGTGTCAGATACCAGAAATCAACTGTAGGGCATGCTTTGGATGCATTTCACACATGTTTGCACCACAAGGCACAGATTTTCTACCGTCATAGTTCTAGCTTAGCAAACCAGCATGCATGTAATTGAAGTATGATGCTCACAAGAGCGCATTCACGAGCTGTGCTTTGTTGACCGCAGGCAATGCTTGAAAGACATACTTTTGTGTTTACGCATGCAGCACTGCTATGCAAGCAGTTGAGCATCAGTCAACTCACTGCAGTTGGCAACGGTCAGCTTCCAGAAAGACAACGCACATTCTATAAAACTGGTGGAGGCAGTGAGAGCTGCTGTACTGCTGCAAAATTGAGAAAAGCAGCATGACAAAGCTACTTCTTGCTGACTGGCTTTTTGCTTTTCTCCCTCTTTTTCAGGGCATCCATATGTGCCTGTAGTGCAGCAACAACAACCTTAATACCTGCCACTCAGTGTTGATTGCATGCATGCTTCAGCATCTTCAGTGCTGTTGCTTACTCTGAGAATGGTTGCGTATGACATCTGAAACCGTCCCTGCTCCTTGCTACTTATCTACAGTGTGACAGTCTGTTGTCCCATTAGTGGCGCGGACAATGGCACTTTGCGATAGTGGCATGCTAGGAGTTGGGGATCGCCAAAGTGCCAGCTAGATTTTGCTGAGCTTGACACAACAGAAAAGTGATATTACCTCGGTAGTGATTTTTTTCTTGCCGTCTGAAGCCCTGACCAAACATCTGTACTCAGCAGCCTGTGCAACAGCAATAGAAGCTGACATGTTGTCCTCGTGTGGCCCAAGAATGGATTATAGTGCCAACTTGATCCAAGCTGCTCACCGTATCTGGATGACGTGTGTTTCGTGGCTTCATATTTGCTGCAACAAGTCAAATTGCTAAGAGGCTGTGTTGGGGACTTCTGCTCGTTTAACAAGTCAAAATTTCGGGCTGCAGCGTGGATGTAAGAACTCACTTCGTTTCATTGTGACAGATAACGATCCAGACTTTTTGTTACGCTCAAAAAGCTTTCCGAACTCGTTTAGGAACGGATCAGGTTCCAGGGCTACCATAGCGACCTGTATTGGTATGACCAAGCGTGCAAACTACAAAGCAGCGTGCGTGCTCGCTGTCTGGTTCTTAAAGCTCGACACGAGGCTGTCGGCACGCAGCAACAGGACCCCCGAGAGTAGCAGAGTCTGATCTGAGACTCCGCGAACAGCGGCTGCGGCCGAAGGACACACTTTGGAAGACAACTGCGGACAACAAATCGTTCTATGCAGGTCGATTGCCAGTAGGTCGAGGCTTCTACTTCATGCCAGGCTTCCGCTTGCGCAAGCCGAAACCGCCCTGACCTCTCCTCCTCCTCCTCCTTGGCGCCCCTTGCTGAGATTTCAAGTCGTGCACAGTTTGACGCTGACTGTAGCCAACCGTCGCACGCACTTGAGTGGCTGGAAGAACGCAAATATGAATTGCTTGATTCCTAACTGCGCAGGCGGTGTATCATCTGCTTGTTCCCATACGTTAGTTATCAGGCCAGGTCGGACCTGCTTTCACGATGCTCGCAGACCCGGACAGAAGTGTGGGTGCAAGCGGCGACTATGTGTGGCTTCCGCGGTAATTGCCATCGGTAGCGCTGCATTGAGTCTGATCATTGACGACTGTGACACTTCACCGGAGAGCTAAGTATGCTATGCCAGGCTCCTATCGTTCTTGAGAAGCTCAGAGACAGAGAGTCCACATATCTAGAGTTGCAGGTGAATTGCCGCTCAGTTCTAAACGCAAAGTTGCTGGTGCTCTTGCCTTTTACAAGCGTTTGTGGCCCTGGCTTTCAGCCTCTGCCCATATATTTCAGTGGAGCGCAGGAGCGCATGGCCTCACCAGAAGTGTCCTCCAATCCCACTGAGTTTCAGAAAGTAGCTCGCGCAGCTGCAGATCTAGAACAAACTGTGACCGCGTACCGTGAATATGAGCAATTGCAACAAGAGCTTGCAGAGGCAAAAGAGCTTGCAGCAGAGTCAGCAGGTATCTCATTGCAACCCAATAAGTTGTCAAGTTGCACTGCACATGCTGCTCTATAAGCACTCTCCAGGCTTGTCTGCATGTATGCACACATATGTCACTCTGTCAGATTGCTGTCAGCATAATGCATTACTATCTGGTGGACTGATGAGAATCCAGCATGCCTTGAATGCAACAATATGCTCTGAATGCTGCCTGTTGCATGTCATGGTTGGCACTCATGGACATGCCTCACATGCTGCCTGTAAAGTATGCAACATTTGCGCATCCTCTCCTGCATTCTTGTCACTCAGCGCAGAGGATGAAGACATGAAGCAAATGGCACAGGAAGAAACAGATAAGATACGCAAGCAAATGCAAAGCCTGGAGGCGCAGCTTGAGGTCTTGCTGCTGCCTAAGGACCCCCTAGATGAAAGGAGCATCATGCTGGAGGTGACTGCTGCTGTAATGACACGACTTTGCAGGGTGTCCTGACGTTTCCCGCACCTTTCCATGCATGGTCCATGACCCAGCTTGTGGGTAGCATCACAGGTGTGGCAGCACATACAGGCAAGATGCCAAGTCAGCTATGCTCGACAGAAGCCATAATCTGTGAGAACCAATGCAGCACACTCAGCATCTCTTGCCTGTTGCCTTGCTGTCGTTTGGCAGCCTTCAATGGTTGGTGGTCATTGACAGGTGAGGGCTGGGACAGGAGGTGAGGAAGCAGCATTGTGGGCAGCCGACCTGGTCAGAATGTACCAGCGCTACGCCGACACTCAGGGCTGGAAAGTCTCGTTCCTAAATTCAAGTGAGGGTGAAAATGGTGGCTTCAGGGAAGCAGTTCTTCAGGTCAGTGCTTGCAGCTCTTGTGAGTTTGTCAGGGAAATGAGCATCAGTGATTGCCTGGATTTGACATCTACTCTCCTTGATGCTTCAAGAACCAATGCAACATGCCTGTTGAAGGTTTAAGGTCATCAAATGCTGACTGCTACCCTCAGACTATTCAGCTGAGGTCTGAGGCATTGTTCGACTCAGGCATTGCTTCAGCGGCCTTGTTGACCCTCTACACTGTTGTACCATGACAGCCCCACCAGCACACATTATCCTACAACTCCAATCTGATACTGTAACATAATGTGTTGGCAGACCGCAACTGTGCTTTTGTGTCAGGTGGCTGGTGATGCAGTGTACAGCAAGCTCAAGTTTGAGAGCGGCGTCCATCGTGTTCAGAGAGTGCCTGCAACAGAGACCCAGGGCCGTGTGCACACCTCAACTGCCACTGTGGCAATCATGCCTGAAGTGGACGATGTAGATGTAAAGATTGATCCCAAAGAGATTGAGCTCAAGACTGCGCGCTCTGGCGGTGCTGGAGGCCAAAACGTCAACAAAGTGGAAACAGCCGTAGACTTGATACACAAACCCACAGGTCTGTGCGCTTTCTGCAGCTCAATAGGGCCATTGATGTCTGTCATCCCACAGTGTACGCGTACAGGAGTTGTCGTTGTGTCTTTGCACTGCTGGTCAACACCTGACATTTGCTCAATAGCGGCACAGGCCAAACCAACCTCATGTGCAAATCTAGATAGCCTGATGGTTCTCAAATGTTTGGACCTGCAGGTATTAGGATATTTTGCACAGAGGAGAGGTCACAAGGTAAGAACAGGGAACGGGCCATGTCTTTGCTCAGGTCTAAGCTATTTGACCTGGAACAAGAAAAGCAGCGCTCAGAGATTGCTGCACAGCGAAAGAGTCAGGTGAGCGCTACTCAGACTTGCAGGCTTTCACTGTTACAGCCTTGAATGTCTGTATGCTGGCATGCATTACTGTGGTGCATGTCAAGCAAGCAGCCTGCTGAAACAGCAGATGACGTGGTTTCTTGCTTCATGCACTACTTCACACATGTTTGTTCTATGCATAAGTGACTGCTTATTTCCTGCGCTCGTAACCTGGTAAGTCCAGGTTCATCCATTTGCTTATTCTTTTGCGTTGAAATGCAGGTTGGCACAGGGGGGCGTTCAGAGAAGATCAAAACCTACAACTTCAAAGACAGTCGCATGTCAGATCACCGCACGAAGAACAATTACGACCTGAACAAAATGCTGTCTGGAGCAATTGAGGAGCCAATACAGGCCATGATTGCCCTGGAGCAGCGTGAACGCTTGGCAGAGCTGTCAAGCAACTGATGGCCATTTGGTTGCACTACTACACTGAAAACCATGAATGAATCAGTTCCTCTGGCATTGGTTTTTGCCAATACATCACAGCATTGCACCTGGCCAGCATAACGATGACTGCGTATATAGCTCAAATACCTGCTTACAAATTACAAAACAAATCCACTGACAATCAGATCTCAGTTCAGCTAAGTTTGTCATGGTTACTGAGGTCAACGAATACCAGCTTCAACTTCGAATTGATCATATGATCGTCATCAATAAAAAACAAGCACATAACAACTGTGCCATGACAGCAGTTCAAAAAGCTACAGGCAACCTGCAATCCTGTGTCAAAGTGCTAAAGGCATCATATGTTACGGTCAAGATTCATTGATACGAGATTCATTTGCAGCAACACTGCTTTCCACAACAAGCCAGGATCGTGTGCTTGATTCACACCAAAACATGTCAGGATCTCTTGTGAACCGTAAGCCACACTCATGCCAACTGATTTGATCAGAAATCAGCAAAGACCATTTCACACTCCTGCAACTCTTCAGGGGTTTCCTTTGGCTCCCTCTTCTGCTTCTTCTCATTCTCCTGTAATTCAGATGTGGTCAGTTGCACTGCATGCGATGCCTACATACTCAAGATATACAGGGCCCTTCGACTGCCTATCTTGGGTGCATACCTCATGGAAGTACGTCTACATAGCCAACAATTTATGCCATGCACCAATGTCATCATTCATGACAACTGACTGCACATGACAATCTCATGCTTGTTGGAACTTAAATCCCAGGAAGGCAAGCAAGCACAGACAGCATGTCTGCAGCAGGAGAGCGCACCGTAAGCTCTTTGAGGCGCTTGGCGGAGTCCTCCTTGGGCTTGCGTAGCGGGGTGACCTTGCGGGCCTCCAGGGCCTCCCAGTCCAGCCCCTCAAACCACTTGTGCTTCTTGATGTCATTAGCACGTCCGTTTAGCATGCCCAGCCGTCTGGCCGGCTTGCGCTCCAGCAAACGCCCAATGAGATCCTGTCGCACCCAGATGCACAGAGGGTGGAGAGGCAAATTTATAACTTTACCTCTGAAAAACTGTAGGTGAATAATTCTCACTGAGAATAGCACAGAGCACAACTAGGCAGTAGGTGGTAGTAGGCAAGCTGCCAGGCAAGGGAGGGGTGCATGTCCCACCTTGGCAGGGGCGGTGAGGTAGGGAGGGTACTTGAAGTGCCAGTTCTCATCCACAATGCGGCGCATGACCACCATGGGGTCGTCAGTCTTGGGGGAGCTGAAGGGCTGGCGCCCAGTGAGCAGCACATACAGCAGCACTCCCAGCCCCCACCAGTCCACACTGTAATTGTACCCATGGGCCAGCACATTCTCTGGAGCCACATACCCAGGTGTACCACAGAAGGTGTATGTGCGGTTGGCATTCTCCAGAATCTGCATGCCCACTGATACTGTTCTGACAGCGCAATACAGACATCTGGCAGCAAACAGTTGAGCATGGCGAGGGCAGTAGGTCAGTCACGTCTCAGCATGTGATTGGGCATTTGGTGCTAGGTGAGCGCCTTGTGTGAGGGAGGGGTGACCTTAGCAAAGCCAAAGTCTCCCAGCTTGACAAAGCCCTGCAAGTCTATGAAGACGTTCTCGGGCTTGAGGTCCCGGTACACGATGTTGTTGTGGTGGAGGTACTCCAGGGCTAGCACAATGGAGGCAATGTAGAACTTGGCCAGGTTCTCATCCATCCCCTTCAGCATCTTCACCTGCAGCCCACACCGCATCATCAGCAAGTCATGCCTGTCATAGTTCAGAAACTATAGGCTCAGTCAAGCTGCTTCTGATCCCAAACATAATTGAACTTGAAAGGCAGCGCCAGCTGTAGAAGGGTGGAGTATCTGAGCAACTGGTCAGCCTGAGAGCCTCAAGACAGTCAGCATGAGAGTTGCTTGCAAATGCAGCAGGCTTTCAAGGTCGTTTGCGCCTGCCAGTCTTTGCATTGTAGCTATGAGAGGGCTGTCAGCAAGGAGGAGATGCAGCATTGGGTATCTGGCCTTGCCTTCCTGCCACACAGTCATCCATAAGGAGAGTGTCATGCAGTGCATACTCCCTGCATGCCTGATCTTTGGTTGTGATGGGCATTGGTGGGTGATGCAGAGGGCTGACCACCAATGTATGCAACAATGCTACTGCACAGGAGTGCTGTGATGAAATCATTTGCAGGGGAAGACCTAGAATAACAAATTTCAAACAGCTTGGCACATGACCACGGGGTTCAGAAACCTCATGGCAGAAGACGAGAGTACTGGCAGACCCTTGACATGCCGCGTCTGCACTTGATCTGCGGTCAAATGCTGAAGATACGCTGCTTACAATTAGTGAGCTGCAACCTCACAGCTTCCATGAATGGGGAAGTGAGTCAGCAAGCATTCAAATGTAGGAGTATGCAGGTAGCAGCAAGGTAGGGTACCTTGGGGGCGAGGCAGGCTCTCCTCCAGGGGCCCTGGGGGATGCGCCTCTTGATGACCTTGGCCTCCGCCACCAGCACATCCATGAGGTCACCTCCATTCATGAGGTCAAACAGGAAGTACAGGTGGTACTTGTCCTGGAAGCTGGCGTACTGGCGGATGCAGAAGGGGTGGGCTGTGTTGCGAGTGATGGCCTGCTCGCAGAAGACGTGCTCTGGGCACTGCACCACCGCTGACTTACGCATGCGCTTCAGTGCATACGCCCTGTCTGTCGACTCCTCTGCACCCGCATCAACATGACAGTAAGCACTCACTCATAACCCAGCACACAGGCAAGCCATACCTTTGTGAAGATGCCTGGTGTGTCTGTGTGCAACAGCCGGCCATGCGAGCAGAGGGGGATGGGCAGGTGTACACTGGGACAGTCTGACAGCATAGTCTCACAGCACAAGGTGAGGGCAGGGGTGACAAAGTATCTGAAGGACCTGCGCATGTACAACGGACAGAGTGTGTGCAGCAACAGAAGAGGAAGCATGATGCGCCAGAGGGCCCAGATTGCAGAGGCACCAGCATCATCAGCGCTGGCAGACACCCTGGCTTTGGCACTGCAGAAGCTAGGTTAGCGTGAAGCAGTGAAGTGAGGGTGTGTGACCTGTGACAATAGAGACTCTGCTGAAGGCACCGCCACCAAGGACAGCCCCTTCAGTGAGGACGAGCTGCATGGAGTCCTTGGAGGGGCGCCCCTGGGCCAGAGCTTGGGCTGCCTCACCAGACTTCAGCTCCTGGACCTCGTCCAGGTGACCTCTGGCCCTCACCACCTCCCAGCTGTCCACCCCACCCCGTCCCCTCTTCCTCCTCTTTATCAAAACCTGCATTGACAACCACGTGTACCGACGCGAGCTAGATGTGTGCAGGCCCAGTCTTGCTTCTTTGAAAGGCTTTGGTGTGCTCATCTCAAGCAGCTTAGAGCTACACCTGCCACTGTACAGCCTGAAGCTATATGCACGTCAACCAAGGGTCAGCAGGTGGTGGCTGATACTACAACGTTGACAGAAGCTCAGCAAGAAGACCGAGCAAATGTTGCTATTGCCTGACTTTGTAGTTGTAGTGTAATGTCAGTCACACCACAATCTGTTCAGGGCTGGACTTGTCTCAGACACAGTTTGCTGTGCGGAGTAGCATGGGACCTTGGAGCTGCTTGTTGCATGCATGCAACTCTGGCCATGGCCACTGAGACCTGCTGCTGCATAATGTGGCAATGAAGCTGCATCAATATTATTAAGCTGGTTTGTGCAGCAGGTACCAAAAAATACCGCTTTTTATGCAAGGACAAATGCTGAAGGTTTGACAAGTGATGACACTGACAGGGTTGTGGGAGCGTCAAGATTTTGGGTTGCTTGTTGGTGATGTGCCTGAATGTAAGCCATGCATAAGCTCCGCTTCCAGACACCATTCAGTGCAAACATACATGCGCATGCAGCTGCTTAGTTGTGAATGATGCTGATGTAAATACTTACACTTGAGTGTGTAGTTGATGCTGATGCTGATGCGTATGCACAAGACTGTGTACGCATGGATGATTCAGTCTAGCTAAGCTCCAGCAAACAATCGAGACAGTTTTGAGGTATGTGTGGGTCATGGCAGTTTCAGAGTGACCACACATGGATGTAGCGTGTGCAATGGTAGTATGCATCAAACGTGACCAAGTGTGACCTAACATGCCATCATGTGGCCCTAACACCCTGCACCGCCCCAGGGTCAGCAAAAGCAAGTGCCCCAGAGGCACAGAAGGGAACTCAGAGAGGGAGGGTGTGGGATGGAAGAAGGGTTGTGTGCATACCTCAGCAGGCATGTGAGTGGGGGTGCCCTTGGTCTGCAGCTTGAGCAGGCGCTGCGTGATGACCTGGGGGCTCTTCTCACGCGTCATCAGCTGCTCCAGCGGGCCCAGGATGTCCACAAACACCTCACGCCGCAGCGTCAGGCAGATCAGCCGGGTCTGAGCCTCCACGCTGGCAATCCTGCAGCCAGAGTAACAGCTGGCTGTGAGCCACCTTCCACTTGAAGCACGTCAGTGGTCAGACATAAGTCAGAGCTAATGAACATGCTGCAGAGTGACCAGTGTACACGTGTTTGGGTAATCTTGGGAACCAAACTTGCAATTTCTGAACAGGCATGGTGGTTAGTGTTTAATTTGGCATACTGCTGTGCAGTGCACAAACAAAGCCTAACTGAAGTCAAACCTCGCAACCAGTCACACGCCTGCATAGCAACCTGGCCCAAGCATGCAAGCATAGGAAACAGGAAATGTGGACGTGTGTGGGGCCTAATGTAACAGAGAAGTGTGACTGGACAGTACCTGGGCTCATCACAGAGGAGGGCGCGCTCTCCAAAAAAGTCAGCCTTGAAGAGGTGGTTGACCTTTCGGGTGCCCTGAGGGGTGGCCTGGTACACCACTGCCTCACCCTCCTTGATAATATAAAACAAGTCTCCAGGATCACCCTGCATCATTCATCAACAACAGTATGGTTCCTATCATTTCATGACTGTGTCATCACTGTATCCTACTTGTTGACAATGCTCTGTTTGCACCTGTTTGAACCTTGGCGCTCAACATCTGTTTGCTGTGGAAGATGCTTCTCAAAGTGCAATTGCAGGACTCTTTGAGCCATCCTTGCATACAGGTTTTCATGGCAAGTTCACACAGCTAGCTTGGTACTTGCTGCAGTCCATTGTTTGATCTGCTGGATTCCGGGCACTAATGGAGGCATACATTGGTCCAGGCACACATTTATGGAAGCACAATTTTGGTGCAGGCACATGTTCAAGGACTCAAGGACAGGCTGCGTGCCTTGCAAAACATGAGCTTTCAACACTTTGGGTGAGCGCCACGTACAGAAGCCTTAAGGAGAGAGCTGAATTCACAGTGTGGTGAATTGTGGCTGAGCACTCAGGTCAAAGCTTGCCGTCAGTAAATGAACATGTGCTATAGGGTGTACCTGTCAATGCCTGTCTCAGATACAGGTTGTGGGCAAGCTTGTGCAGACAGACCAGGGCTGGATCTAAACGCAAGCCATAGGCATGCTCAGAACAGGCCATAAGCGTGGGGTGAAACAGGTAGGTATGCAGAGCGTGCACGGGGCAAGAGTGACCTGGTTGATGACTCTGGAGGCGGGGGCATAGGCCTGCTCCTCCAGGGCGTCCACCAGCATCATCTTCTCCTCCCTTGTCAGGGATGCAAGGATGGGCACACTGTTCAGGAAGAGCTCCACCTGGCTGGTCTCATCCTGGTGCACCTCCCGCACATGATGCCTGCAAGACAAAACAACATTGTGGCTGGTCTGATGACCAACAGCATGGCTTGGACATGTTATTTTTGTACTTGGCTGACACAGGGATTGCATCACACATTCTGCTAGCTGCCTGATTTCAAGCATGACTGCTGTCAAGGCCTGTAGGGTGCAGCATGGGAGAGACCAACACGGGCAAAGCCATGAAATTATGGCTGCTACCACAACATACTGGACAAAATGATGGACTGAAAACGCATGTTCATTGCAAAGATAGCATCAGCTGCTGCATGACGAGGTCAATTGCCGACCTGAAGGTGTCTCTTTCTAGCACCCAGACTGTAGAGTCCTGAGTTGCTGCCACAGTTGCACTGCGAGGACTGCTGTACATCAGGCTGATCTCCCCAAAGCAGTCTCCCCTGTTCTTCATGTTCACCCTGAAATTCACACCCTGCCTTCTTTCCAGCACCTCAAACTCTCCCTCTTTAACCACATACAACTCGCTGGCCGCCAAGCCCGTGGCCCCCTCCTTGATCAGGATCTCGCCAGCGCTGACTTTGCGCACGTACATCTCTTGTACTACGCGCTGCTGCACTGAAGCCTCTAGCTTCCCCATCAGAAGCATTTTGGATAGGCATCCCTGCAGATGGTACAGACAGCAGTCTAGTGTCAGTCTGCATGCAGGTCTTGCCTTCAGTGAATGTGAAAAGCAAAGTGTCTGATGGAACAATATGCAGAAGTTGCCTGTTAATGCTGAATTGTGCGGCTAAGTTGTCACCTCTATGAAGGCCCAATCCTCTGCTTGAGACTTGACGGCGTTTGGAGGCAGCTTCGGCTGTCCACCTTTGGCCCTGCGTCCTTCTGTGATAGCAGCAGCTCGAGGGATGCCTCCAAGCTTGCCCATGAGGCCTGGTGTTTCTGGTCCATTTTCCTTTGAGTTTCCATTGCCCATCTGTGCAGAGCAATCACAGGAAGTTGACATAGACAGGCTGAGCTGCTTGCAAGCACAGAAAGTGCTAAAGATAAAGCAAGAAAGGCAGGGAGTCACTTGATGAGAAAGTACAGCTGTCACGCAAAAGGATACAGCTCCTGAGGAAGGGCCAAGTGGGACTCACCGGCCAAGTTGTGCACTACTATTCCCAGCCCAACCTGATAGCGCTGTCTATGATGACCGTGCTCAAGGTCGATGACCTGGAGAGGTCTAAAAAGACTCCGCCGCCCAGCAAATGGTCACGGAAGCCTTGTATCAAGCACTACGAAGCTGTCCAGACCAGTGATTGTGTCCTTGTGCGCTCACCCTGCCAGGTCAAACTTGGTTTCCGGTGACCCCACTCCTCGTTGCCGTTTCAGGCGCAGCCTGGGACTTATCTGTCAGGGCAAATCGCCTTGCAACGCTGGTGACATATACGCGGCCATGTCACAAAGGTCCTGCAGGGTGCGACGCAATGACGGTCGCTACTTCGCGCTTAGCCATATTTGCAGTGCAAGCTGTCTGGCTTTGACCAATTTCAGAATCCAGAAACAAAGCATTCCTCGCTTTATTCCGCAACAGAAATGCAACAATAGCCAAGAGGCACTTCGATCTCTCAGCGTCTAACTCCCTTGTGGCGCTGCATCATGCCTGGCATGGCGTCCTCCAGCACGGCTTTGCCGTTGGACAGCTGCATAGGTTTCAACGGCGGTGTTGATGGAGGCTTGGTTTTGGAAAAGGATGGCACAACAATCATATACCCGCTGGGGTCCACAATCATTGTTAGACAGCTGCAGAATGATCAGCAGCAGACCTTTCTGCAGGGCCATACTGACGAGGTAAACGGCTGTCTACCGGCTGACGCAAGTTTGGCAATAGTGCTCTTTGAGAGCACGCTCGTGTCACTCAGGTGTCTTGCCTGGTGCTATCGCCTTCCGGGCGGTACCTTGCATCTGGCCAGCTGAACTTTATGGGTCTCAAGGCGGACATCATCATCTGGGACTTGACAAATATGACGCTACTACACCGTATGAGTCTTCACAAGGTGTGCTGACAAAGTAGCTGTGCTGTTTCCAGCGACTCGAGTGCCAAGGCTGACACAGTGCTGGACCACCCTTGCAGGTCAAGGTGCAGGCGTTAGCTTTTTCTTGTGATGAGCAGTTTTTGGCTTCGCTTGGTGGCCAGGATGACAATGCACTGGTATGCATGCATCCAAACTATCAATTTCACACCAGGTAGTCTGTTGTGATACATTACGTTTGGAAAGGCTATGCCCTGCATGCCAGGTGCTGTGGGATGTGGAGACGGGCAATGCCTTCTGTGGCACGCCAACCTGCACAGACTTCACTGTGGCTATCAAGTTCCTAAACAATGATGGCGCCAAGCTGGTCACATGTGGCAACTACAACCTGAATGTGTGGCAGTATGACCACCTCACCAACAAGCTGGTCCCCAGTGATGTGCAGCTGGGCCAGCTCAGGCGCTGCTTCACCTGTCTTGCAGTAGATACAGCAGACCAGTACATGTACTGTGGTACTGCCACGGGAGATGTCCTCCAGGTATTTCCTCCAATCCTCTGTCATTGCTGCCTCATTTTGGCCACATGTCTGTGCAGCTGCTGCCTACATCTGAATGCGCCGCTTTGCATGCACAACAGTACGTCAAATGCGGCATTTTAGGCACAGACAGTAGCTGGAAACATAATTGTCCAGCTCCTCCTGCAAACCTGGTCTTGAGCTAAGATAAACTTAATGTCAGAGCCTTGTTGCGTACTCTTTCTTGAGCTGTCTGTGGACATGGGTGACAGACATCCTTGTCTGCTAAATGAGTATCAGCTGCCTATCACCAGCAACCTCTCATACATATGTGTCAACTGCAATGAAGCTGCTGATGCAATCACCTGTTGACTGCTGACACAGGCAGCTGACAAGGTGCAGCTGCAGCTTCCTGGTCATATGCTTTGAATAAGTGCCAGAGAGGTGTTCACAGCTGCCTGCATGCCTTTCAACAGCACTTTGTGTCAAGCCCATGAGACAACTTGACCATCAATAGTACAGCAGCTGCTCAAGACTCTGCTGTCGCAGATCAACCTGGAAAGGAGGCTGTTGCGCAACTCTGGCCCAGCCAAGGGGCTTGTACAGCAAGGTGTGGTGGCTGTGGCTCTGACCCCTTCAGGGGACATAATAGTGGGTGGCGGTGACGGCACCCTGTCCATCATGAAACATGACCAGGAGGGCCAAGATGCCAGATTCCTCAACAAGATGCCTCTATTGGCTAGTACCAAGCTGGGCTCACGCATCAGCACCTTGACTGTGGACCATGCTCACAGCAGTGGCCGCGCCCTGTCCATGGTGTGCGGGACACACATGTGTGACAAGTTCAGGGTCACATATGACCTTCAGGTACTATGACATGTTTGCCATATATCCTGCTGTCTGTTCTTGCTGTCATCTGTGTCTTAGGTGCCTAAGACACAGATGACAAATGCTGACTGCATATGTCTGCTTATACGTTCATCATCCGGTACATTTCCTAGAACACGTAGCTGCTGCAATGGAGAAAATAGCTGCATCTGCAATGCACTGTTCACGCTTACCTGCTGGTGCACTCTTGTGTGCAAAGCAGTCGTGAGCATGTCCCCCAAACCTTTCCATGGGCAGGTCCAGTATGGTGTGTGTGTGCTAAACTGTCGTTAAAGCAATACTGATGCAACACACAAATTGGTGATGGCCTGCAGAGCAAGAAGCTGCAAGCAGAGATGCTACAAAGCTCGCCGCCCAGCAGTGTCCATGATGTGGCATTCCCATATGAGTACAGCGAGGTGTTTGCAGCATGCGGGCTGGGCGAGATTCGTGTCTGGCATCTGCACAGCCGGCGCGAGCTGCTGCGTATGTCAGTGCCCAATCTGGACTGCCGCTGCGTTGCCTTCATGCAGGTGTGCTGCCTGTTTGCATCAGCAGAAGTCACACATGTATGGTACTGCAAAGGAAAATGACATGTCCTGTGGCTACTACTGACACTCATAGTACATGTGCTGTGAAAAAGACAGTGCTACTGGGCTACGCTGCTTGGTCTCAGTTGCGGCATGCAGCAAGAGCTCATCCATGCTGAAGATGAGTCACCTACATGTGAGTTGCTCAAGCAAAAGGTTCAAGATGCACAAACACATTGATTAGACTGTTATCATGTAGTCTCATGAGAGTACAGCGTAGCATGCTTGTGCTGTGCAAAGACATAGTGTGGACATCCTCTGTTCAGCACTAAGCAGCTGTTAGACTTCAAGCTGAATATTGCCAATGGCTATCAGGGGCCTCTGTGCCTGGTGATTTGAGGTCAGCTAACCAAGGTCTTGTCAGCTGTTAAGACAGCAGCAGCTTTGCCCCACACAGTGTCAGGCTGTGCTCTTTTTCTACAACAGCACAACATTGACATGCTCTGCAAGAATGCAGGATGGGCAGAGTATCATCAGTGGCTGGAGTGATGGCAAGATCCGTGCTTTTGGGCCGCAAAGTGGGAAGCTGCTGTACACCATCCACGATGCGCACCAAGGGGCTGTGACTGCCATCAGCGGCACCCCTGACAGCACCCGTATCATCAGTGGGGGTGAGGAGGGCATGGTGCGCATGTGGGCCATCCACCACAACAGCCAAGTCATGGAAGCCAGCATGAAGGTACTCTTGCTCAAACTGCTGACAGCTAAAGCTAGAACAGCACAAGAAGGACAGCTGTCCAAGGGTTACAAAGCCAGCATGCATGTGAAAGGTGCTAGAGCTGCATTTAGCTTATGTAACGGGACACCCTGCAGACACACAAGGCATGTGCCAGGAAATGGCATGAAGTCGCAGGTGCAATTTATACAGATGAGACAATGTTTTTGATGCTGTAAATTGATTACAGCTAAGACACCATCAGCAAAAAACATGAGCATCATGATGCATGCAGCAAAGACAACAACCAGCAGGAAGTGGGTGGTGGTGCCAGCCAGCTCCTTGGGAGGCGCACTTGGGCATCACAATGACAGCAGGGAAAGGAAGTCAGAGCGTCATTGCTGGCAAGGACAGCAGAAGCATTGTGGGTGTGTCAGTCATGCCTGAGATACCATGCGTCTGGTGTTGTAGGAGCACAAGGGTGCAGTGAACTGCGTCAAGGTGAAGGCAAGCAAGGGGGATGAGTGCGTGACTGCCAGCAGTGACGGCAGCTGCATCATCTGGGACCTCACCACCTTTCATCGCCGCAGCAGCCTCTTTGCCAACACCCTCTTCAAGGCTGCACTGTACCACCCTGATGAGAGCCAGCTTGTCACTGCAGGTCTGCCTTCTAGCCCGTGCACATCAAGATGACCTTGCTTGAATTTGTATAATCCTGTGAGCATGCACACTTTGTGCTAGGTTCTGTGCAGCATTTACTCCTTTGTTGTGCGTTATGCAGTGTGATCCAGTGTTGGCAAAGCACATGCATGTAGTTGCTGTGTGCTGCCTCACCATTGTTCACTCACACTGTGCTTTGCTGTATACACAGTAGCGCTGAGTTAGAATCTCCGTATCAAAGATTAAGCTATGCATCTGCATCACAATGCATGGTATGACAGAAGCAAAATGGACTCTGGGTTGAATGCGTGCTGTAGGGACAGACAGGAAGATCATGTACTGGGATGCCTTTGAAGGCAGCGCAATTCGTGAGCTCGAGGGCTCCTCATCCGAACAGGTGTCAGCTCTGGCTATTGACTCAGAAGGGGAGGCCATTGTGAGTGGAGGGGGTGATAAGCTTGTGAAGCTGTGGGGTTATGATGAGGGTAACTGCTATGCCATGGGAACAGCCCACAGTGGGTCTGTAAACCGTGTAGCAGTCACTCCTGACAAGAGTCACGTAGTGTCTGTGGGCAGCGAAGGAGCAATCATGATATGGAACTATGTTGCGCCAAGTCTCACAGAGGGCAGCCTGTCTGTTGCTGCTTCAAGGAATGTCTAGCAGCCTGTGAGTGACCTTACAACAAGTCTGCACTGTAAATTAGATGTCGCCATCTTCATAATCACTCTTTGATGGGCGTTTGAGTGCGTACGCACAGCAATTTGTTGCATTCAATTCCTCCAAGTGACCCTGAAGCACATTGTTGTGGGGCGAGCCGTGTGTGCGATGCGTGCTGACTCGAGTGCCTGTCGCAACCTACCTTCAGGCGCGACCAGATCGACGCCACAGAACCACAGCCCTCTGATCCATTTTCAGAGTGGACATCGATACTCTTGCGGCGCCGCACGATCACGCGCTAAACACGGGTTCCACGCTAGTCAAGCTGTGCATGCCCTGTCAGATCTGTCGGTCAAAGTGGTCTGCGACAAGTTGACGGTTCATGCTGACCGCCAGGACTTGTCTTGCGTTAGGAAGGATCACGTTGATACGGACCACATGTGTAGCTAGGCCGTCAACACCGCCGGTTGTGCAGTCACGAGGCTTTCGTGGGAAGGATTTCCTTGACGAGATACACGTATGGCGAGACAAGGTTTTCAAGCTTGCCAACCCAAGCATAGGCATGAGAAAAGGCGCCATAGATCCTTGGAAAGCTTCGGTATCAGAGCAGGATGAGCCAGACAGAGGTGAAAACAGGCCAGAGCCTGTTGTTGAGGCGCTTAAGGCTGGCTCCTTGGGCTTTGGCTTTAGTGCTGGGGGAATGCTGTTCCCCTACTACATTGGTGTGGTTGAAGCTTTGGAGGAGCTAGGCATCATGACAGGCATGTCTTTGCTGGTGCACACTTTCGCTTGTTGTTGATATATACCAATGGTATATACTTTCCAATTCGCGTTTTAGGCTTTGGACAACTTGTCATTTTGCTCAAGCTTCTTTTTTGTGCAGAGGACACCAAGATTGGAGGGGCTTCTGCAGGATCACTGATAGCAGCTTGCTACCACAGCGGCATTGGGACCAAGGCTGCAACAGATGCTTGCCTATTGCTAGCAGCTGAACTACGCAACAATGGCACTCGTGGCAGACTCAAGGTCAGCTTTTCAACCAGCAACACTTCATTCACATACAGCCTACACAGCAGCCTGCTGTTGCAAACAGACTGTGTCACAAAACTGACATTGTACGCCATCCTCTGCATCCGACCCTGTGTCATTGATTTGATGGTCAGCAGTTGCACGTTCATGCGCCAAGCTGCACATGTTCACCCTGGCATCAACAGCATGCATGCTCACAAACTGGTCCTACACATTGTGTGCCTGCTGCAGAGTAACCTGCGCACATTTCTGGAAGACTTGCTACCGGCAGATGTTCACGAACGCTGCACCAACAAAGCTTATGTAAGCTTGTGTGCTGGGTTCTGGTGGTTCGTGACATACATGGCGTTGTTCAATGCAGCTGCTGAAAATGAGCTTGTGATACCTGCAGATATCTGTGACACGAGCATTTCCTCGCCCAAGAAATATGTTATTGTCGGAATACGAGTCAAGGGTGAGTTTATACCTGTCATACCAGGCTGATTAGGCCTGCTGATATGGCAGGCATTGCTACATTGATGTGCCTTATAGCTAAGCAAAGTGTCGACTGATGGCAGGGTTGCATGATCGCAGGAAGATTTGATTGAAGCGTTGCTGACTTCATGTCATATACCATGGTGAGATCCACCTGTTTGAGTGGCTGGATATGTCAGTAGGTGTGCATCATTGTGTTGTTTGACCACCATGAGACTCTTGAGTGCGCCACAGACTGATGGTCGAATTTTGATATGGAGCTGTACACGCTAACAAGTTTCTTCTCATATGTATGTATATTGTCCCACATCAGATAGTAGATGAGTCATTCAGAGTCTCAATGTCAGCATGCAAGTGTCACAGTGTCCTGCTCTGATGCTGCTGCTGCCAACTGTGCTCCAGGTGGTTTGACAACACCCTGTTCACAATGTTCCGAGGGAAGAGGTGCTATGATGGGGGCCTCACCAATTTCATTCCCCTGCCTCCCACACAGCATGGGGTGCGAGTCTGTTGCTTCCCATCCAAGCAGATCAGCACCGTATACGACATAGGCATCAGTCCTGATAACTACGAGGACTGGCCGCACACCTTGCAAGAGATGCTGTCCTGGGCTTTTGAACCTGCTTCCGACAAGCTGCTCCTTGAGTTCATAGGCAAGGCTGCTACCCTCTCTTTGTGCAATGTGGGCCGCTTCCTCCTGTCACACTGCATGTTTGCAGTGCAAGGCAAGCAGCTGTATTGGTGCAAATGGCTGGTAATGCAAAAGAGTCTCGACTGCCATTTCTGAGGAACACTGTAAAGAGAGCCATGCTGTGCTACCTCACACTGTGCTGAGCTGTGCTTCTTATGATGCTGACTAGTGTACTGGCCTGTTCAGGCAAGGGCAGGGCGGATGCAAAAGCCTGGGCAAAATCCAGTGGTGCTTTGTCACTTGTACAACCTGGGGCAGAGAAGGATGTTTCCACCAAGGCTGACCAGCAGAGTGAAGACTACGACGACCTTGAAAAGGCACATCCTGGCACTAACGCAGCAGGCAATGTGCCTCAGGCAGCTGCTGTGCAGGGCAAGGCAGCTTCCACAAAAGCCCAGTAACCCTCCAGAAAGGTTCAGCACAGTTCTACAGCAAATGAAACTCAACTTTTACAACCAAATGTCGACTGGGTGCAGACTGCAGGCTCAGTGTTGAATGAATTGTCTGGGTTGAACGCACTTGTGAGTGCACACAGAGATGCGTCGCGATATTTTTGAAATGTACTCTTCAGCTCATTGTGAGGACCCTAGATCTTGCCAATATAGCATTTCTCACAGCTATTTTCCTGGAGCTTTCAGCCATGACATGCGCAAAGCAATGTACAATAGCAGTTCTGGTTACTGCTTTACATTGCTTTAAGCAACACCATGCTTCTCGCACATATACGAGCTGTCAAAGAACGCCTACTTTATTGTCCATTTGTAAGTACTTAGCGCAACAGATGATATCAGACGATTCGAGAGTCTTGATGACCTAAGCTGGCTGGCATGTAGGTCAGGACCGAACAACAGCATCCGAAACAGGCTTGCAAGGCAGGATCTACCTAAGGTTACTTGAGTCTATGGTGCAGTACATGGTGTGATGCAGGCAAATGATGGGCTAGTCTACAATCCTATAGAGAGTAGGGAAAGACAGTCACACAGCTGATCAGCGTTGCAAATCTTGCACAAAACACTAAACTAAACTGTAACGACATTGACAAGAGCTGCAGCAGACCATCAAACAACAGAAATCATCCTGAGCTCAAACCTTTTGAGCACTGGGGACTTGCACAGGGTCGTACATTGGGACACATGTGCCACATGTGATGGAACAAAGGCCATGCCTGTGGCAATCAAGCCTCAGATGACAGTGCCTGCTGAATTGAACAATGGGTCTGTGCCAATGACTGACGCATCTACCAGCACAGAGGAGGACCTGGGGATGCCGCTCAGAACCCTGTACTCCCGTAAATAGAAGGAGAAGGTTGACGAGCCAAATCCAACAAAGCCTCTGCCTCTGGAGAGCACCAGGAAGTCCACCAGCGCCTTCTGCTCAGAATTTAGCTCTGCACGAGCCACAAATCCAAGGTCAAGGCAGCATCTTGCCTTCCACACAGCTATGCAGTGCCCCCTGCTAGTGTGCTTGGAAAAGGTGGTCATTGTGGCTAGGAGGTGTTGCGGGTGGCATCAGCATGTCTTGCATCCACAACCCAGCAGGTGCAATGAGCAAGTTGCCTTCTTGCATGAGGCAGGAAAGCAAGCGGTGAACAGCATAATAACATGGCGCGCCACGTCATATAAAACACTCTGCTCACCTTCAAGTTCAGCTTGTGGAATATAGAGCTCTTTATAGTGTACATCTTTACACAAGCCAGCATCCTTCAAGCTGCCAATCAAGTTGTCCATCTCTGCATGAAGTAAAAGTTGATGCCGGCCACCATTTGATAGCATGCTCAGCGCATGCAGAAACAAGTGAAACTGACTATGCATGCTATTTCAAATGGCGTTGATCCCAGACATGTCACAAAGCATGAGAGATGCCCATGCTGTGGCTGAACAGCATGCTCTAAGCTGCACATAGCAACAAGCGGGAAGACTTTGGTTTGGTTTGCCAACAAGAATACAGGAGAAGCGTGCGCAACACATACCGTCATTGGCCCCATAAGTCAGCAGCCCAGAAGCAGCATACAGGACTAAGTCTGATGTGAAGCTTGCCTGCAGCATGGACTGCACGTACCCTCTCCACACCACCTGCACCAGCCATATCCAGCCATTGAAAAAGCTGGAAGTGTCTTTCAACTCAGTGGAAGATGCTGATGCACGGATGCAAGCTTTACCATCTCAGAGGCAGTAGCTTTAGTCTAGTCTAGTCTAGCCTACATTATATCACCAATATGATGTTGTCACACAGCTGTGAAGCAGCTGATGGTCAGGCAATGCCATGATGTAAACACACCAGGTGCTCAAAGCGGAACATGCTGGACACAATCTGCAGGATGTGTGCTGTGTGCAGGGTGCCTGCTGTGCTGATGTGCACACGGACATGCTCAGGTGTTTCAAGCAGACGTCCTGGGCAGTGGTGCCCAAGCTACATATACACTGCAGCGAGCAGCATGTGATGAGGCAGTACCTGCTCACCACCCATGATCTGAGACCAATCCCGTGCATCCTTCTCGATTCGCAGATGTACTGCGTTGTACTCATTCTTGCCACCCATGGTCATGCCGTGGATGACCCTGTCCGCCAGGTCTGCTACCTGATCAGAAAATTCCAGGCTGCGCGCCACCTCGGTCACTACCCTCAGGTTGCTGCAGCCACCACATTGTGCATCTTCCATTTCATTCAACACCTTACAGTCTGGGGTGTGGAGCCAGTTGTGACTCATCACACATCCTGGCTTGAAAGCATGTCAACAACTGCTGAAAGCGACATGCTCTGCCAAATCTCTGCCCCAAGCAGCAGGCACAGTGTTCTGGCAAAGACCTGAACTATGTTTGGTTGCGCAGCGTGCAGCAGACAGGCCACAGGATCAGGGCAGACATAGCTGGCAATGAGACTAGTGTAGTGCTGGAGTGCATGTGTCAGGGTGCAGGCCTGTTGACCTGACTGGTGCTATGCCGATTGCTATGAGTCCAGTCATGTCCAAGCAGAAAGGCACACTTCAGCATTAGAAGGATGAGCCAGATGGGGACGCTGTATATTGCAGGGCTTGTGCAGGTACCTGAGGGAACGCAACATGAAGAAGGTGCAGGGCATGTCTAGCACTATGTAGTCTATCTTGCGACCAGGGTCCTGGCGCAGCAGCTTGCCAGCATGGCCTATGACAGCAATCCTGGCCTTCTCGATCAGCTCTGGCATGTCCAAGTTGCGCAGGTACACATCATCAATCCTAGCTATCAGCTCTGGATCAATCTCTGGCTGTGGGTACATGGGGTATGCCAGCTCAGGCTGAGTCAAATCTGGGAAGGGCAGAAGTGCTGGCGTCTGCATGCACACAGCTGATGTCAGCCTCAGCAATATAACCCTTTCATACCCATCCATCGTGCAAATGCAGGTGGGTTGCTGACCAGCAAGCAATCACAAATGTGTACTGCATGAGAGATGTCTTGGCTTTGGTTGTGTATAACAATACGTGAGTGAGACTCATTGCAAGGAAGGACTGACCCTGTGCACAGTCAGGCCCCTGCCACGCCAGAACTCCACAATCTTGTCCACGTTCAGCAGGGACTCCAGTGGTGCGGGTGTCCACTTGACTTCGTTGTGCTCCTTGAAGACGCTGAAGTAGTGGGCAAAGGAATCCCTCTTGACAGCAGGAGGTAACACCAGCTCAGCTCCCAGCACGGCACACAGGGAAAATGCTGCTATGTGGCTGTAATGCTGGTTGATGAGACCCGTGCATGCTGTGTAGCGCAACAGCACCCGCAAGCGCTTGTAGATCATGCCCTGTGCATAGCCTTTTTGAATGTAGTGTTCCTCTGCCTGCTGCTGAGTGCCGACGCCAGCGTCTCGCAGCTCTGGGTTGTACAGCAGGTATGTCTGCCAGTCAAAGTCTGCAGGTGCGCTGGTGATGCGCTGCCTTGTGGCCGGAGGGGGTGGGGGTGGGCTCTGTGGCAAGGCCTTCTGGACAATAGGCAGAGTCTTGGTCTGGCTGGCAACCACCACTGGTTTTGGATCTAGCAGATTCGGCAGCACCTTGATGCTTGAAGCTTTTTCGGCTTGCGTCTGTTGCAGCATGGCCTGCTGGGCATTCTGAGCTGAGGGCACCTTGTCTGTGACATGCTTTTGGACTGTGCGTTCCTGCTGCCCAGCAAGCGAGTCTATCGTCTTAACCTGACTTTTTGCTGACTTGCTGTGATCAGTGACAACAGAGCTGCTGATGTTTGTTGGCAGCACGCCGCTTTTGGGGTCCAGCTTGGTGCGTAGACCACCAAGCTGCTGGGCATCCACTGCAGAACGCCTTTGCACAGAGTTTTCTGAGCTGTCAGACTGATTGCCCGTGGCCGTGACTTTGCTGGCATCTGGTAAAGCATCAGCTTTGTTACTGCCCAAAGCTGATTTCTGCAACGAAGGTTTTCGTTGATTATCGTATTTCACTTGAACGTCTGGCTGCTTCCTTGGCCGTTTGAAGCCCTCTCCTGAGCCGCTATCAATGAAGACTTCTGTAAAGACAGCTGTTGGTTCATCATCACCATCAGGACCGTGTTTGCCCCGTACAACTTGGGTGGTTGACAGCACTGCTGTAATGGTGTTGCCCCGCGGGGTCAACGACCGGAATTGGCATATGCGCACAATAAAAAAGGTAGCTATAATCAGAACGCCAATCAAAAACACTGTCTCACGTCTACTGCGCGGTTGTAACGCAGCCAGCGCCGAGTTTCTGTATCGACTACCGTGCTTAGCCATTTCAATATTCGACTTAACCTACTACGACGCGACGACCGACTGAGCTCGGAGCCGTGTGGAGCAGGACAGCCTCATGAAAGCCAAGGCCCTTGCCGACTCACACCCCGACGAACAGGCATGCAGTTGCATTCGTAAAGTGCTCAAATCTCGACGCAACAACAGCGCTGCCAGAGGCAGTCCCGACGTTCAAATTAGCTGCTCTGCGACACGTGTGGCCTACGGCTGGTATGAGGATTACGGGCCGTTACTGTACATGAATTTACAGCTTCCTTCTGCCAGCAGCAGCTCTGTCTGTGTGTGTGAGCGAGCCGCAACGCGATCAGATAGCAGCAATTCAGTGTGCTTCTCGCGCGAGGTGACGTCCACCCATTATCGCGTTGCTTGTTCGAGAGCGAGCATTGTTTCCCCCCTGCAATGTATACTTGCGATGCCTGCCGACACTGTACCACAGTAAGGCAGGTCTGCAGTGCGTCTTTGCCAAGTCGCCTCGCCTCGCCTCGCCTTGCCAAACATGCACGTTGGGGCTGTCAAAGCTCGCGGCATTGCAGCGGAATACACGAGGATCTGAATTCGGCAAGGTAAGTTGTATCAGTGTCACTGACTGTAAAGAGCGGAGTGCTCAACAACACACAAAACACGCAGGGGGGCACTCACTTGCCGCACAAGCCCAGCTGAGGTTGATGCGCTGCAACTGGATGTCCCAGACATTGACAACGATCTGGAGTCGTACCAGGTATATCTAGTTGAGTCTGAGCAACTGCACTGCGCTGCACTATGAGTCATAGTGCATAGTCTATGACAAGACTGTCTTGCACACTGAAGCATCAATGAGAATCAATGAAAACCCCTGTGTCTTTAAGTGCAGGGTCAGTTGGGAGCTGTGTTCAACGTGAGTTTGTCTGCTGCCTGCATCAGCAAATGTGCTCTTCGGCCAATTTTTGAATGGAGTTTTGGCAGCAGGATGCTGGATTTCCCATGACCTTTGACAACACACAAGAAGCAATGGAGGGACTACAGACCAGCTGTTGTGTAACAGATATATCCAACTGGGACAGATTACACATTTCAGGCAGGGACAGACTTACTTTCTTACATGGGCAGGTATGTGTTTGTGTAGTACTCATAATCATGGCATTCAGTCTCTGGCAATTACAAAGGCTCAGCCAACAGCATTCTTGACTGAGGATTGTGTGCCGTACAGTCTACCTTTGACTGTGCAAGGGCACAACCTGGATCTGCCTTTGACACGGTAAGGTGAGCTCTGCTTCGTTTTCAACTTTGATGCATATATTGTCAGTGCATGGCTGTATGTTGTAATGCCTGTAGGTGTTTGTTACACCTCAAGGCCGCTGCTTAGAGCTAGCACGGTGTCTAGTGCAAAGTCAAGGACTGCTGGTTTTGGTGAGTCCAGGCAGTGGCAAGATGCTTGCTGCCAGGCTGGCAAAGTATATTCTATACGGTGATGAGGTGAGGCCTGTATGCCCATCACTAACTGTGTACCCAGACGCAAGGAGCCAAGCAATTGGGCAACCACATGGGTGCATTTTGTTTTGCAGCTTCAGCTTCTGCTCATTTGCTGCAAGCGTGAACGTCGGGAGCACACATTGGGAGTCCTTTTTCTGGACACATTCATGAAGGAATATCACATTCTCAACATTGCATTGCACTGGCATGCACACCTTGCCCTTGGCTCACCTGCCATGTGTGACAGCAGACTTGCAGTCTCTGGCGTGCCAGTCAGCCTGGACATTGTTGCATGGAATTCATTGTGTTTCAGGTGAGCATAGTCGATGTCACATCCAAGACCAAGATGTTTAGCCTGACAGGTCCACTATCATCAGCCACATTGGAGGGGCTGGGGGCAGCAGCTTCAGGGCCAAACCGTGTAGCCCTGATGGGCTTCCAGGGCAGTCCAGTGGTGGTGGCTGAAGGCAGCGGTTTGGCTGCGCCTGGCTACACCCTAGTAGTGGATGAACAAGCTGCCGGTGAAGTGTGGAGAAACCTGACTCTTAAGGTACAGGCGTCATCACCTCTGACATCCATTGCGTGTATGCATGCACAAGCACTCATGCAGCTTAATTGCAATTGCAGCTGTGCTATGAACACACACGCTGCTGGTGATCTGTGCAAGAGGCTCACAGTGATATCAGAAACAAGGCATTCTGCGCCAAACGTGTTTTGCACTTTTGCATTGTATGAAGATTTGTGTTGTGACAGGCTAGCAGGTCATGCTTATGGCGCTGTGATTGATGAGGGGATTGCTGACATGGTGCAAACTTACATCATGCTGCATGCAAGATCTGCGTGTTCATTGACCTATTTGAACAATCACAGTAGCTGCAGATTTGTGCCTGTAAGCTACAAATTCTTTGTGCATACACAGAAGGCCTGCAAAGTGCTGCTTGGCTCTGTCTGAGTGCATCAGAGGTGCCACGGCAGCACTGTGTTGACGGTCTCCACAGGAAGAGTCGCTGTTCACAGGTCAGTATATCAATATAGCTGTCAAGCCAAGGGTGCCAAATCACACAGGCTGAAAAGGCAGAAGACAGCCACTGCTTCCTGATAGTCAGACCAGTTGAGCTCAGCATTGGTGTTGCTGACAGTGTGGTGGGTGTGTTTGCTGTGCAGGGTGCAATCCCCATGGGTGAGGTAGAGTGGGAGATGGCTCGCATCTTGCAAGGCCGGCCAGCTGCCGGCAAGGAATTGACTGAGCAGCATATCCCACTGGAGGCAGGGCTGTACCATGCAGTGTCTCTGAACAAGGGCTGTTACATGGGCCAGGAGACGCTAGCTAAGGTTCACAAGCTGAGTGCTGTGAAGCAGCAGTTGCAGGGCCTGCTGTTGGATGATGCTGTACAACCAGGGACACCTCTCCTGTCAGGTCATTCCTTGCCTCCCTCACACTCCCCCTTCCAACAGCATTACATTCTTTCCTCATCATGTCTTGCCTTCTCGTTGTTGCGAGTCCTTCAAACCTGGCTGGCACATGCTCAAATGCAGCTTATGGTGTACAGGAATGCTGTTGCGGCATGCTATGCTCTCCACATGCTCCTGTGCAGACTGAGGCACTGTAGATGCTGCACATGAAGGGTCTACCGACGCCGCATCTTGTCTGTCATCTGGCATTGGATAGTCAAGCATCTGGAAGCTTGCTGCTGCCTAATGCTGGCTTTGCCTGCCTGCAATGAGCACATACGGTTGCTTGCACAGGTAGTGAAAAGGCAGGAACTGTGACCAGCGTCACGCAATTACCAGATGGCAGCCACATAGGCCTTGGGTACGTCAGGTGTCGAGCAAACGGCAGGCAGATTGCTGTGGAAGGCCTGCAGCTTACCGCAGCAGGTGTGCCGGCAACAGTAGTGAGCAGACCGTATGGGACGTGGCATTTCCCTGAGGGTCAAGGTGTTCAAGAGCCTGCGCCTGATGCTGCTGGGGACTTGAAGGACAGAGCTTTGGCTGCCAAGTGAGCGAGGCACTGAGTCTTTTGCTCCTTTCATGTCAAGCGGACTTTCCTGGCGCAGGCATGGCAGACGTGAATTGTCTCCGTGTGTTCAGCTACGTCGCCTTGAAGTTGGGCATTGGTTGCATTAGATGGACCTGGGTTCTGGTGCAGGGCTTCAAAAGAAGCTGACAAGGCAGTTGAGGCGGCTGCCAAAGAAGAGCGATTGAGGGTGATGCAAGCAAGGCTGGCAGCTTGGCAGGCAGAACAGTCAGCACAGTAAGGTCAACACTATGCTCAGCATTGGTGAGGGGCATTTTGGCAACAGCTTTCATGTCAGCATTGGTGTTGAGCCCGTGCTGGTACTGCCCTTGCATAACTTGAGCATTTTGGCCCAAAGCTGCCCTTTCCCCAAGCACTGAAGTCTACCGTTGGGTAATCTGTACATGGGCACGCTCATGTCCTCAACAGGGTACTTCGCGTATCTGGAATGTTTCTAGCATTTCCTTAATAGGTTGAATCTCAGATACACATTCCCAAGAATGCACGGGTTTGCAGAACCTGGTAAAATGCCTGGAAACGTTTCTAGCATTTGTTGGAAGTTTTGTTGCCACCTGCACTGCAGAGTATTGCAATACTCGTGCAAAATTTGCCTATTGCTCTGTTGTTAAAAAATACTATTGTTTTGGCTTCCCACACAAGACTGTATCTGGTCTATCAAAACTCTCATGGGGAGCAGGGCAGAAGTCTTCAAATAATTTTTGAAAACTCGATGTTCGACTGTGAGATTTGGGAATGCGGAGAAGCTCTACAATTCTCTTGCTGAAGGCTAAATGCAGAAAGACATGCTTGGAAAAACATCCCGCAACTTTCTGCCTTGCAAGTCCAAAGTACACGCTCACGGACTGCGTACGGTACAAGCCTGGAAACACTTCGGCCGTGAACTTCGTCGTCAGCTTCGCCGTGAGCAAGTTGGACCCTGCAAGACCATCAGGTCAATGGTCAGGTCTCTGCACGTCAGACGCTGCCGATGCTAAAATGCCGAACAGTACAGTGCACTTGCAATATGTGTCTGAAACTTTTGCGTCTTTGGCGGACGCGCTAATGGTTGTGAAAGACGGCCAAAACTCGTTGCATTTCCCCGTGCACACTGTTTCAGGATACTCTCCGCTGTTGTGCGACGTCCTACAGCAGATGGATTTGCCTGCAACTGCAGCTGCACGAGGCTCCAAAGCCAAGTTATTTATGCACGGTGATAGTCCCGCAGAGGTTCAAGCAGCGTTGGATTGCATATACAAGCCCTTTGCAACGGAAAATGCTGGTACTCGCGGTGTGTACCTGCTAACAGACAGCCAGCAACCGCACCTGATCAGATTTGCTCACAAATACGGCATGTCAACAATTCTAGCAGAGGTTGAGGCAGGGCTTCTTGCTCACTTCAGCACGGCCTGGACGAATGAGCAGGATGATCAGAGGCACCCAATTCGCAATGATGGTGTCATAAGAGTTGCAGCTGCAGCTGAGGGCTGCAGTCAGCAGAAGCTTTTGGCTTATTGTGAGCTGCACATTGTGCTGAACTTTGCTCATTTGGAAGGGCAGTCATTGATTGCCGAGCAGTTGTCATGTCAGAGCCTCATGCGCATTGCCAAAGGTCTTGCACATTGTCATAAACATGACATTGGGATCATGGATACAGTTTTGAGCAGGTTCTCTCAAGAAGAGAAGCAGCAATCATTTCTGCCAAGCACAGCAATGCAAGCTGTCCAAGAGGTCCTTGTGAGGGCGTGCTCTACTCTCACACCGGTGATGTGTACGTCACAAAGTATGCTAGGTGTAATAAGACTCAGTGTCGGTGGCCACACACATCGGGACTACGCCAAAAAGCTGAAGAAGCTGCTTTCGAGACATGGAGAGCTGAGCTGCTAGGTCTGCTCACGTCATGGCAAGCAGCTGGTAGCGCAGAGCAACATGTATAAATTTATGTAACGAACACACAGTTGTCATCAACGCATGGCAGTAGAGTGAGCACATCAAACAGTTGCACCAAACTTATGATCCTTTGCACTTTCAATTTCATTGCCAAAAGCATTAACATTCAGTTCTGGATGTGATCAGCTGTTGAGGGGAATGCAGCTTGAGTTGTCTGCATCAGTTGCTGAAGCATATTTCATTGAAAATTGAGTCTTTTTTTGCTGTTTAGACATGTCCATCTGTGTGCCAGGTGGTTATGCTAGTCCAATATCAAGTGTTGTGCACAGAAACAGTACTATGTTTAGGTGCTGGAGCATTTTACTCAGGAATGGCTGGTGGCGTTCGTTCAGTATAAGAATGTGTTCATTAATAAACGTTGTCTTTGTACTAATTGAGTACGTTCTTTTTCGTTCTTTTTTATTGCTCATGTTCTAGGTTTGTGATGTCCCAGATCTTCATGAGAGCTTGCAACATAGCAAAGTCGGCTTTGATCAAGATTGATCAGTTGCAATATGTGTACATTAATGTTTCAGGGCCCTCATAGGCTACTGCCATCGCAAATAGTTGCCCATAGTGTGTCATGTCTGGTTTCATAGTTTTCTGTGCTGTTGTGAAAGGATTTGCATGTACATAACCATTGTTATTGTTCATGTGCGAACCCCATAGCATGCAAGCAGAGGCTTCTGGCACACCCCCCAGAGAAGCTGGGGAAAAATGATACTGCACAAATCAG
>JAABUP010000747.1_pt1 | contig 70047 bp, 92 predicted proteins | sample 5559201 | NCBI WGS metagenome assembly JAABUP01 (sample SAMN10711887, study PRJNA513373) | rock metagenome | isolation source: Antarctica rocks | place: Antarctica | reverse complement strand
GGTCAGTAGAGTAGAAAACAGTCTTCACAGGGGGGGCCGGCCTCAGGGGGGTGGGGGGTTGCTGCACAAGCTGCTCCAGCTGTGCTGCAGCTGGACTTGGCTCATGGAACTTGCTCAGGACCGGTATCACATGACCCTCAGTTGTGAAGATGTAGTTCTTCTTCTGCAGGGCAGCTTAGCACATGGTGGCAGGGGCATTGGTAGTCATGTGCTGCAGAGAGAAAATTGTGCTCAGCCGTGATGCAAGCCTGTAAGACCTTTCGAGTGCAGCGCATGGTGCGCATACAAGGTGTCTTGGCTAGTAAATCAGGTGATGCTTGTCCTAGACAATGTACCTCATGCAGATTGTAGCTGTGCTGCTTTGTTTTACTACTGTGGATCACAACTTATGACCAGACAGAACACACGCTGATGCATGTTATATGGTGTCCAGCTCAGCCGTTATGGTTTTCTCATTCGTCAGTGCCTGCAAGTGTAATGTTCTGTTCTGCAGTACCTGAAGAAAGGAGTCATCAAACAAGAGGAAGAGGTACTTGCAGGCCTCGGCCAGGAAGTAGGAGGGCATGTGGTCCTCCAGCTTCCTGGTGTGCACGCTTTGCACGCTGGCCCAGCCTCCATCCACCCAATTCAAATCATACAGAGCCTCAATGATGGCAACTCCAGCATCCAAGTACATCGTGTCTTGGGTTGCCTGTGTCAAGCATGCCATCATGCTGTCGCACAGCACATACTGGCAGTAGATGTGGGCATGTTCCGAAGCATAGGACGCTTTGCATGACCCAGACAGAGCAACATAGGGGACCTGTTGAAAAGCATTAGTGCATGTTCCCCTGCTGCGCAATCACAGAAGAGGCACATTGTCTCCACAGGTCTTCAGCATGTTTCCAAACCTAGATTATGCAAGCCAAAGCAATGCGCTACCTGGTAAAGGTAGAAGGTGCTCTCCATGAGCTCAGGCCTGAGGGCATACTGCTGCTGATTGGAGTGCAGCTGGCCATGGCCGTACAGGAAACGCTCAGGGAGAGCGCCAAAGGCTTTCCAGAGGGTGAAATAGTGCCAGTATGACTCCTGTGCTGCCAGCACATCTCCCGCCAGAACCTGCATGCCTGTACACGCTAGTCAGCAGGTGTGTCGCATGACTCTTGTGCTGCCAGCTCATCTCCTGCCAGAACCTGCATGCCTGTACACGCTAGTCAGCAGGTGTGTCACATGACTGCGATGTCAACGTAGGGGATCTTCGTGAGAGGTAGGCTCATGCAGGAAGTTGCTCAGAAGATGGAAACAAAACAGTCTGCTTTGTCCTGACTGCTTGCTGAGCAGAGATCAGAATGCAAGCATGTGAGTGAGGGTGTGAGTGAATGAGAGAAGCAGTCTGTGAGCAAGGGGGTGAAGGAGTGAGTGCTCAAGGAAACAAGTGTGTATGGATGAGTGGATGAGTGGATGAGTGAGTGAGTGAGTGAATGAGTGAGTGAGTGAGTGAGTGAGTGAGTGAGTGAGTGAGTGAGTGAATGAGTGAGTGAGTGAGTGAGTGAGTGAGCGAGCAAACAAGCGAGCAGACAAATACATAATTAAAAAAACAGGTGAGGAAGTGGTCGAGGCTGTGCATGAGCAAAGGACAAACCAGCCAGCAAGTGCTTTGCATGCGCTGCAAAGTAGCTCGAATTGCTTGCCAATGCCAGCTAGACAAATCTTCATACTGCATCAGTGACTTGGTCCTTAGCTACTTAGAGAAAGAAAGTGGTGCAGGAAGGTGCAAGAAGGCATGCACCTGGCCAGAAGGCTTGCAGGGACTGGAATTGCTGGTGCAGGGTGCGCCCAGTCACAATGTCTGCATCATCATACCAGGCCCCTGACCGGTAGTGCTGCATCACAGCCCGATACGCATCCTGAAACACCTCCCAGTACTCTGTGCGCCCTGCACCAGGATCACATCATCTTGAGTTACACATCACAGACCTATATGTGCCTTCTATCAACACCTGCGCCTTCTATCAACACTTGTGCTGATGTTCAGGATGGGTTTGCTAGCAATGACTTCTTACAAGTTTGTACGCGATATGGCCAGGTTAGATGTGATTGCCTGGCATGCAAGTGTGCCGCAAGCACAGTAACAACATCATCATCAGCAGCAGCAGCTTGACTGTCTGGCAACACATGACCTGTGCATAGCACAGACAGATGATACAGCAGCTGCACATGTCGAGGTTACAGGTCTGGTGGAGAGCAACAGCAGTTTCAGAGCAGGCAGTCAGTGTCTGACTTGCCAAAGAGAACGTAGGCTTTCAAGAGGTACTCATAGAAGGAATCTGCACCCGCCCCAGTTCCCCCCAGCCTGTTGTTCCATGACCCTGTGGTCATGTCAATGGAGGAACCCACCAGGTCCAGGGGGGTGCGCATGCCCCACAGCTGTGACAGGGCCTCCACTGCTGCCTTCTCATAACATGGGTTGCCTGCATAGGCAACACATCCAACCATTGTGAAGCTGGGATCAAGGCACCTACTCGGTGAGGCTGTGCAGAGAGAGGTGCAGGAATATAGTGGTTTCAGCAGCCACTCATGTCCGCAAGTAATGGAAAACTAGCAAGGCATGTGCTGTAATGCAGTGCTGTGCATAATGAGGCTGCAATATTATGGCAAACTGTATGTGCATTGGGCATATGAAGCGTACAGAAGCATGCAGACAGGCAATGCACAAGCTATTAGTTCATGTGCAGACAATTCCTGCCAGCTTTGATGGTTGCACTATTCATGCCAGCGCAACCAAAAGCGGAACACGAACATTTCACACTGAGCATTTGTCATACACAGACTGACAGGGTGGCGCTGCATTGCTGCATACGCTTCAATGTCGCAGCATTGTGTGCTTGAGCCCTGTTATGAAGAACTACCTGTCAGCCTTGAGAGTAGTCCCATCTCCAAGGTGAACGACCCAACAGCCGCTGTGTTGGTCTCCTCAACCAGCAGCTCATTGTAACCGACCCCCTTTTGTAAGTTCACCCAGGCATAGGGTATGTCTGCATAATGCACAGGCGCCAGTCAGACACAATGGCAGGCTCTTGAGATTGTGTGGTACTGCTCCTGAAACACCTTTAGCCTCCACCAATGACAGTACGCATGCACAGAGAACATATGAGCCAAGCTTGACATGAAGGCAAATGTCTTTTGGATGAGATTCGCACAGGCTGTGTCCATGAAGCACAACCCAGGTCTCAGCTGGCATCAAGCTTCAGCAGAACTCAAATGCAAAGTGCAGTACAAGGACTAGATCGTCCCTAACTGCTGCTGAGCTACAGCCCGCCAGAAGACACTGCGGTCACAACAGGAGCAGCTCTACAGCAAATGTGTGTACGTACACACTCCAGACACACCACACCTGTAGGCGAGGCCTCAAATGCTTCCATGAGCCTATCTCCCAAATCAGTGGCCAGGGATAGTAGCTGCCCATCATAGGGCATGTGCATGAGGCCCAAGGTAGAGTCTGATGCCAACAGATGGGCTGACAGCAGGCCTCCAAGTAGCCGGATGTTTGCCTCAAACACATTTACCTTCAGGTCCACATCGAATGACACCTGTTACAGCCAAGGATGCTCATGACAAAGACAGAGCAGGGAGGGATGTCTGGCATGTGCCCAATATGTGGGTTGGGGTGTCAAACACAATAGCTATAATTTATGCTGTGTCATGGCACTTATTCACAGTCACAGTTGCATGAGCTGTATCTGCTGTGCAGCCATTCCGCCATTGCAGGTATCTCTCAGCACAAAGAAAGTGCCTGCAATGGTGCAAGGACTGCACAGCAGATACAGCTCATGCAACTGTGACTATACATGTTGAGTGAATGGTGTACCTCGTGAGCCAGCCACCAGACGCCTTTCTCAAACTCTGACTGGTTGCCAATGACTGCCAAGGTGGACAGAGAGTCTATGAGGGTGAGAGCCACCCCCTGGTACCCCTGGTGACACTGGGGTGGATTAGGGTTGCCAAACTCCCCTGTGTCAAGGTACGTGACTGGTCATCAAAGCACCACAGGCTTCAGAGTAGGCAAGAATTTGTTAGCAGTGCCAGCTGATTGTCACATGGCTGGCATATGATGAAAGAACTTGCCTAGAGAGTCTGTAAAGTCTTTCGATATAGGCTTCAACTCGTCATGGGGGAAGGCATATAGCATGTAGTTGTCATAACCGTGATAAAATCTGCAGCAATGCAAGTAGTTGTGGCGGAGGTGGAATGGAATGTCAACAAGCACGCATGCACATACACTTCTAGTGCTGAGCGCTTCCACTCCTCCTTTTTGGCCGTTGTCCACTCGATGCCTGTGTCAGCACACAACATTGCTGAACAACAGAAGCTGTGTGTCTTCAGCATCAGAAGTAGATTGGTTCAGCATGGTTACCTGCTGCTTGAGAGGAAGCACCCAACACCACGCTCAGCACAAGTAGCAACTGTGCAGTGCTTTCTGCCAATCCGCGCATTCTGCGCTACAACCTGCACTGCTCCTCTCAATGGCACACCATGTTGCTAGGTCCGATCGCAGCAGATGGGACATGCTTTACTTGAAAAGTCTGATCAGGATGACCTCAAGGTTATTTGGCATGCTATGCTGGAGGTCACCCCCGGCTGGCAGCGATTGTTGCGTTTTGATCGGGGTTAGGACATCACGTACAACCGCACACGTGCTGTGAGATTGCGTCAAACGGCCATGACAAACTGAGCTATCATCGTGAGGGAGGAGATGAAGCGCCTGCGAGATTGGTTTGCTAGTTGCACGTGCGCAAATCATTACGACATCAGTGTGGATGCCTCGGCCCGTGAAGCGCCCGGCTGTCGGCGCTCAGCCTTCCGGGAGATGTAATCGCACTTGCTTACTGCTTTGTCGACTGACTCCGTGCACAGAAGCACTTCATCTCAGACTTCATCTTGCTCAGACCGAAGGTCACGAGCTCCTGTATGATCACAATACAGGCCGTGTAAACACTGTTGTTTGACAATGTAAGCTCCATGGTGGCGAGATGTTGGCAGATATTGTAAGGCAGCTTGCCAAGAAGGGCAGAACAATTCAGTTGACGCCGCCACTGCTCAGACCACTCTTGCCACCCCTGCCACATTCACTTCTTGAGCTGTACATACATCACGGCAGCAGGTACCACTATCACTTTAGCGCCAACCAGAACGACAATGCCAGGAGTGCACCATCAGGCCTTGAGCAGGCTACTCAGGATGCAGCTGCTATAGCAGCTGCCACAGGCGATGCTGGAGATCAACCAGAAGCACGGTAATGTGTGACACCAAATTTAATTTGCTGCAATAGTATCATGAACTTAGCAAGATAAAGACAGCAGGCACCTCAATGCCTGTGATCATGATACAGTCAGCGCAGCTTTGACTCAGTCCAATCAGGTGCATAGTAAGCTTTTAGCCTACCTGGCAATATAACTGAGAGTGTACAGCCTTTGCAGCTTGTCAGGTGTCACTCTGCAATTTGGGAAATGCACCAGTCAAGTACGGCGTAAAGGCCAATCACACTTCCTTGGCACAGATTCCAGTAAGGCAGAAGCAGGCAGGGTGGTTGATGCAGCTCAAATGTCTTTGGTGAGTATACAAGTGACAACCAATCAATGGTCAGTTGCACAAAACATGGCTTTGTCATCATTTGGAAGTTCAAATGGCAAAGGCATCTGTCACAAAACCACTCACTGTTGTCCAGACCTTTTGGGTGCACATGTCTATGGATTGAAATATTGGAGGGGTGCAGCAAGCCTACTTAGCAGCTGTCTTGGTTTTGTTTGACAGCTTCCTTTGCCCTTGTCTTGTCAGCTCTGCCGCCTCAGGCGTCATACATCATGTTGGCGCAATGCAGAAAAGAGATCCAGTCAACTTTACTCGCTCACGCCATGATGCCAGATTCACTCAGGAGGCACATGACTTTGAGGGCTTGAAAAAGCAAGCCATGCAAGCAGCAAAACCCAAAAACAAGAGAGGGCAGAGCAGCAGGTCAGCTCAATTAGCTTTGCATGGCTGGTGGACAATGAGAATATACACATTTCAGTGTTGGCTGACAGGCTGCATAGGCTTTTAAACACTGGCTCTGGTCTCATGTCTGTAAATGCTGTTTTCTTATCCTGCCCTCGACCTGAAGCCTCCTGATTACAATCATGCTGTGATCCAGACCTTTCTCTGCTTCCTTTGCTGTTCTGGACGGCTCTGGCTACATCTAATTGCTTATGCTGGCTACCGTGCTGGCTACAATGTTGGCTACCAACACCACTGTTGGCATGTTACAGTGAAGGCAGTCTGCGTTGCAAAACCCAGTACACAACACACATCACGCACTGTAATTTCCTCCTGTTTCATGCTGGTTTATAGGTTTTCTGGCGTTTCTCAGCATGGACGTAGATTCTGTGCACGTGTCTGCTACAAGAATGCGCGACCTCGTCTGGGGACATTTGCAACAGAGACAGAGGCTGCAGAAGCTCATGACAAAGCTTGCATCTACCTGGTCAGGAGCATGCTGCCCCCAGTTGTCTTCCGGTCATCTCCACCTACAACTCTTGGCTGTGCATCGACTGCAAGTGGATGTCATGGTCAATGAGCCCGTAGCTTGTCATGACCAGTCGTGCCAATGACATTGACTGAGCACCATTATGTTGTCAGCAAGAACTTTGATACAGTCTGCCCGATGGACCCTTGCATAACACATGTCATGTTTGGCTTGCCTCATGCTATACATGCCTATTCAAGGTGCACACCTGTGCACTTACCCTGAAATTCTGCCTTGCTTGCAGGGCAAGGAGCCCAAAAACTTCTCGGCATCCAACTATGATGCCGACAGCATTTGCGCAATGACAAGTTTGGCCATGCTCATTGAGAAGATGTTATCTAAGCCTCCACTTCCTCCTGGCGTGTGAGGCAATAGCAGTTTATCACTTTTTGGCATTGACTTTCTTGTGTTTGTTCCTATACAATAGCCATGATCTTATGTCGTATAGCTCCCTGAGCGTGCTTTTGAGTTGCCGCAATCCAGAATTTAAAGGTGTGATGTCCAAATGCAACTTTGGACATTGCTCTCTTGTTTGTGGGTATTTGATAATCCAGTTGGCATTCAGATCTGAGTACAAGGCACCACAGACACTGAGGCACACTGTGCATGACAGGTTTAAAGGAGTTCGTGGCATTGGACACAACAAGTTTGTGGCAAGGCTTTGGGTGCCAAGCCGTGGTTATGAGCTTCATCTGGGCACATTCACAACCAAAGAAGGAGCTGCAGAAGTCATTGATCAGGGGCGCATTTACATGGTGAGCTTTAAGTGATTGCTGTGCTGGGTGTACAAGGTGAGCACAATGAAGGATGAAGGCACTCGCTGTATGTGTATGCATGATTGACAACAACACAAGGATCATTCGATTGCTGCACCTTTCCTTTTTGCCTACAGGAAGGTTGCTCTGATGATTGCAATGCATTAAGTCCCCATGTGACATTGACAAGGCTACCATTGAGTCCCCATGTGACATTGACAAGGCTACCATTGAGTGTCGTACTGAGCTGTTCAGGGCCAACCACCAATCAACTTCCCTGACAGAAACTATGATGAAGAAGAGATCTGCAGACCTGTCACATCTGATGACCATCCTCTGCGTCGACTACATCAAATGGTTTGCCCAGTTCCATTACAGCCAGTTGGAAAGCAGGTAGCAAAGGGGGCGTCAGAGCAAATCAACGCCAGCATGTGAGGCACTTTGTTGTGAGAAACGCTTAGAATGCATGAGGCAACGCCGTTGACTTTGTGATTGTGGCTACATTTAGCTTTGATGTCAGTGGCATTAGATCCTCAGAGGCTATGTGCTCATATGTCACACACAAGCATGTATTTACACTTATAGAGGAAGCTGTGTGCTGCTGATGAGCTATGTGCTTATATGCAGTTGCTGAGCATCAGTCACTGCTGAAAATTTGTGTGCTGTTACAGAGTTTGGGCTGTGGCTTGTTTGACAAGGTGTCATTTGTTTATGCTCTGCGTTCACATGCTGTGTTTGGATACAGGCATACCAGAAAGCCGGTAGATTTCCAGTGGCGAAACAGCATCGAACCTCATGTGCAAGAAGCTATCACCATGGCTGTCGATGCAATCTTAGCATACCTATCTACAGAGAAGTGTGGCTCTGCATGCGTTCATGACAGTCTCTGACCTTGCCAAAGGTACTGAAGCAACTAGTTGTAAAGGTATCTCCTTGAATTTTTTGGGGTATTCGGCATGCCTTCAGGCAGGCACCATTCTTTGCTTTTTTACTCAGACAGTCTCACTTGGTTCCATTCAGGGAACTTGTTGTATTAAACTTCAAAAATGTAGAGTCTACTGTCTTAAGTTTGCCAACTATACAGTCTGACTTGTGTGATCAATGTTTTGCATGCCGTGATGGGGGACTACTGATCAGAGACTACTCATGAGTTGTATATATGGTAGTTCTGGAACATATCTGGCATAGGTTACGTTCATATCAACGCTGTTCAGGAACATCTGAAACAAGAGCTTGTGAAGGCTGACATTGCGTCAAATGCTTGCTAGTTGCCTCACTTCAGCCCATGTCAGCCACATCAGCAGCGTCAAGCAGCATCAGGAGCAACGACAACAGCCTCAGCAGAAGTGACAAAAGCAGTTTTGACAAAAAAATCAGTTATGACAACAGCGGCATCAGGCAGTAGCGCACGTTGGCAGTATGTACATCAGAACGCAACAGTACTGGCTAGTCTAGAGCATTTTTTTTGATGGGGGTGAGGCAGATCAATGCACATTTGTCATGCATGACGAAGCCCGTTAGCAATCCTGCGACCCGTCACAATGTGCATCACCGCCATTGCTATTCGTGAAAAGCATTTGTGATCCAGGCGACAGCAGCGATGAAACAGTTACGACAGCTGCGGTCTTATACAGGTTCTGCACCCAAGCGCTTTGCAAGGGTGAACGGCCTCGTGTGCCGTGCGGATTTACGTGTGATAGCAATACCTGGCGCACTGCGGAAAGCATCTACTAATAATGGTTTGGTGCGGGCGGCTGCACAGGTGGTTCCTGACGGCATGCATGTTGTGCAAGCTGATATTAGCCAACTGCCACTGTACAATGATGACCTGTGGGCCTCCGGCATTCCAGATTCTGTGGCAAACTTCCGTGAGCAAATCAGTTCGGCCGATGCCTTGCTTTTTTCTGTGCCAGAGTACAATTACAGCCTGCCAGGCCCTATGAAAAACGCAATAGACTGGGCGTCCAAAAATCCCAACGTTTTCGCTGGAAAGCCAGCCACCATGCTTGGTCAGTATATGGTGTCTAAACCTTGACGTGCATGCCTTGCTATGCAATTGCAGCCAAACACTTCAGTACAAGCTGGAAATGTCTCAAGCTTACTTACACTGCATGTGCACACAGCATGTGGGATGATAGCTGAATCAGATGCATTCAGGTGACCAGACTCTCTAAATGGAAGGCAACACGTGCGCAGGACCTGCGTGCCCACATCTCCTGATTTCATTTGCATCAAATGCATCTGGCTGATGTGCAGGCTCTGGAGGTAGTTCAGGCACGGCTACTGCTCAGCTGCACCTTCGACAAGCTGCCGTCTGGCTCGACATTCACTTCCTAAACAAGCCCAGCATTCAAATCAAACGCTTTGTTGAGCAAGACGTATTCGATGATGAGGGCAACCTGATCAGTGACAAGTGGAGAGAAAGGATACGAGAGCAGATGCAGGCTTTGCAGCAATGGACTGTGCAGCTACAGAAGTGACTGTAGTGTCTGTCAGGCTGAGCGCTGATGCTCTGACATGTTCAGTGCCACACAATTGGTGGTCATGATTCGCAAGTGCACATTGCATTTGTGCTGTAACTTTAGGTTGGACAACACTCTGTAGTTGCGCACATCTTGAAGACAAGCCTGGGTTATATAGTGTCTGTATGGCGGTCATGATACTGGCCCAAGACTTCAGAGATCATTCAGTCTTTCTGTTGGGATTCGTCCTGATCAGTCTTGCTGCATGCGAGGTCACTGTTGTGTCTGGGGATACTTTGCTGCTGGCTCAGCGCAAGACAATCAAAGCCTCCAGAAGCACATGCAGCCTGCTGAGCTGCAGCTGGGAGCATGACAATGCATTTTTGTCATGACCATACATCAGTGCGCCTCAGTATGTGTGTAAATTGGTCGTCCTGAATGTTTGAGTCATCCTTTGAACCTTCAAGCTCATCAACAAAACACAGGCAGCTGTAGCTCACAGTATTGACTGCTGAAAGAACATCCTCATGGTGTTGTCAAAAATGTCATCAGCAAATGCGTCTATGTCTTGGACATGTCTATGACCTGCAAGCCAATTTACAATTTCAGGCCCCTTGCGACTAGATGAACAATCAAAACATTTTACAGTCTGGGGATAGAACTGTGCAAAGACATTCACGTGTGTGTTTAAGCTGTAGCCATGTGGCAAGACCAATGGTTCAGTGTTGCAGGCACAGAAAAGAGTTTCATGAGTCTGATCAGGCATCAAATGTGTAAGCCAGTGCCAGGAGCAAGATGCATAAGGCAATGATAACACTGGGTTTGTGTAATCTAGCCATACTCAGACAGTAACACTTTCTAGTCTAGTATCTGGTAAAACAGCTAGCCTTGCATTCTCACCTGTGACAACTTCAAAACCCGACACAATGTTACAAGGCTCATTGCGTCCCTTGATCAGCATCTCAGGGTCATACTTCTTCTTGTCCTTAGCTTGATGGCTTGTTTTGACGTGCATTTTGCCAGCATGTGAGGGTCTGACATCACAGTAGGGGCTGTCAGTCTCCAGCAACAAACGGCTGGTGGGTATCTGTGCCATGACCGCTAGATTCTCCTCAGTCTTGAGGGAGCACCCATTGATGCCTGCACCAGCAAAAAGCAGACTCAACAGCTGGCAGGTATTCCTTGAGCCTTCACTAGCATCCTGCTGCAAATCCCCAAGTTTGCATTGAATGGCAGGCAGGCAAGCTGCCAGGGTCAGTTCCCTTTACTCTTTGGACAAAATTGGCCTGTTGTGTCAAAGTCATGACCTTGAGCATGTAGGATCCTGATTGCTGACTGGACTGCAGTAATCCAATCAGACTCAGCAACAGGCAGACAGCCAGGAACATATGCTGTGTCAAGCTTGCTGCCGAGTAACAATACTGCGGCACTGCATCAGCAGCTTTGAGAAAGCATTCTTGTAGAATGACAACTGGTAGCTTATGATGGTAGTGTTCCCTGGTTTGCTATGCAGGCTTGCAGGCTAGCGTTGCCGCAGAAAGCGGGCATCAATTTCTCGCATATTGCAGTTTGGTAACTGACAGCGCAGCAAAGTTTACCCTGCATCAGAACTTGCTGCACATATTTGGACAGATGCACCTGATTGAAAGTGTACCTATACTAATGGTGGGAAATGACAGCAGCTGTTCCAGGTGCTCCTGATTGGCATCAAAGGAATGCACTACTCCTCTTGTGAAGGTTGCACTGCATCACAGCGAGCTAGGGTCGTGTGATGATGTCATCGAAGACCTTCAACCCCAAAGTCAACAGATGCACCAGTGAGGGTCATCAAATGATCAATCACAAGATATAGCTGGCAAGCAAGAATTGGAGTGCTGGCAGTGTCATGAAGGCAGGCATACAGGTGCATAACAAAGTTCTTGCTGACACAACTACAACCTTGTGTACACACAACAACACGTGTTCAATCAGTGGTCTATGTTACATGTGTGGGTGTCTTTCTTGGGGTCAGCTCTGTGCAGCACTTTGTGTGTGATCCAGATCTGGCAGTCAACGTACCATCAAAGACGCCATTTACAAAGTGTTACTCACAAAAGAAATGCTCTGAATGGCAGGCATGCAAGAGTGCTGGGCATCACATGGGTGTACCACATGGGTGCATCACATGGGTGCAGCCTGACCTGTGCTCCTTCAGGATTGCTATGAAGTCTGGTGCAGCTGCCCTCATATGCAGGAACATGGGTAACTTGAAGCTGGCTGCCAGCTCAAAATGCCTTCTGAACCACTTCTGCTGGGTCTCCTTGTCACAAAACTCTAATCTGGGCAGACAGACAACAGTCAAGATATGGCAAATGGACTCTGCGATGCCAGATGTACCGACGCAAGATCATAGATGTTTTCGCAGGATGCAATCCAGATTCAACACCTTGAAATAGTCCTTGATGCTGCAGATCTTATTGGGATCCAGCATCTGAACAACCTGAAACCACGTGAGTCCATCCACCACCAAACAACAGCAGGATAGGTGTCTCTGTAATCCTTGATCATACTTGTGGTCAAGAGCAGACATGCAAGAGTTTACCTGTCATAGTCAAGCCCACACTCTCCAATTGCAACAATCTTGCCAGCAGCTGCGTGAGCCTTCAGCATGACTCTGAGAGCATCCCAGTAGGCCTCTGGACCCTGAGAGCTGTCTTCAATCTCCTTGCATCTGGTTGGATGCACCCCAACTGTGCAATACAGCCGATCTGCATGCACAGCATGGGTGAAAGAGAAGAAAGGACTCTGCATTTTGGCTTTGATGAACAAAGAGCTTAAAGGGGAAGTATGTTGGCTTCCAAGCGTTTTTTAGTTTAGATTCCCAGAGTAGGGATGGCGTTTCTAGATGAAGTGGACGTGTTGGGATTGAAAATAGCTTTTGGGGTACTGCATCATGGGAGATTGAAGTAACAGCCAGGGGTGGCAGCTGGTGGCATCTTTCCTTTGAATGCTAATTGCAGAAAACATGTGGCGTGACTGTCTTCTTGCTCCAGACAGAAAGAGTCATGAGTACTGTGCAAGGATGCAGGTCTGAGATGGTAAGTCTCCCAGCTTGGTAATCATTGCTAAACAGAGAGACATTGATGGATATGACAAGACATGCCATACAGCAAGCATGTCACGCATCTTGGTCAACATAAGGGTTAGAAGTTAACAGCTAACAGGTCTATTTAGCTTTTATAATTATCTGCATATGTTGTGGAATGGACTGCATGCATTGAATCAAGATGATACTGCTGCAGAGAGCCAAGCTGGTTAGGTTTTGGTTGTAAATGTGGCAGGAAAACTTTACCATCTGTACGTGCTAGTGCCAGCGCTGATTCAGCTTCTGGCAAGCTGCCGGCTGTGACAATAATCTTTTCCACTCCTGCATACAGAGTCACATGGCTCCTATGACATGACAATTGCCAAGTAAAAACCACATCTGTACACACAAGAACTGACACAGATGGTGTCATTTTGCTGCTTGTACCTGCTGCCCAAGCCCTTTCTAGCACTTTGGTCACATCTGGACTGTGGTAAGCTTTTCCCATGTATTGGCCTTGAAACATGCCATCGGTCAAATTGGCGCCTATATCTGCATGTATAGCTAGTCTGAGAGCCACAGACAATACTCCTCGATTGAAAAATCAGTCCTTGACACCATGTTCACTTACCAATAAACCTCATGGTGTTGCTGCTGTTTCTGGAACTGGCAGCTTCTGTGTTGTGTATTGCCCTTGCGGACACCTTGACCGAAACGACCGCGCACGGTATTGTTCTGTGCGCCGAAGTGGGTTTTCTTAGCAAGACAGCTGGACGCAGAGCCCCGTGGAGTCTTCCAAACGAAGCTGCCAGCATCAAAGTGATCAGATCTTTGAAGGTAAAAGTGACTTCAACATGAGCTTGGTTCAGACTCGGGGACCTATCGGAGGCAGACCGCCGGAATGTGGCTTTGCATCTTGGCTTGGCTCGGAGTATCGAGCGGTTGCGGTCGTCGGCTCAGAGCAAAGGTTGCATGACAAATGAGCAGAAGTAGCTTTTACACTTGAAGACCAGCCAGCTAAGCTCTTGTCTTTACAGCTTTGCTCTACCTCGACTAGTGTCTTTCATGGACAAACTTTCACATAACAGTGTAAATCATGTTCTTCGCCCTCCTGCAACTTTGTTTTCGAAAGCATAACGACGAAGAGGTCCCAAGCTCAAAGCTCTCACTGCCGCTGCTCAGCCACGAGGCGGCTTCGAGATCCATGCACTCGGTGCATGACTGCCTTCACCTTGCAATGAGAGCCGTGTAGTCAGGATCCAGCATGAGTTGAAATCTGCAAGTGCTGATGACAGCAACGATGACAGAAGGTCAAGGCAGTGATTCTACATTCAACACAGCAAGGTCAATCATCAGTACTGTCACCGCTGTCAAGTGTTGTTGCCCGGCTGACTATTTGCCTGTGATGCACCCACCATCAACAATTTACAGGGCGCGGCAAACCATGTCCTGGCACAACTCAATAACCCTGACAGCTTTGACCCTGGCTTGCATAGAACAGCGCCATTGCTGTTCTTGCTCAAGTCAGTCCTTGCTGCTGCAGTCAAGAGGATGCAGATGCCCTGCAACAGCAGGCAAGCCAAGTTGTCTCTCTGAAGGCAGAGAACAAAAAATTGAGGTCAGTTCACTCACATCAGCGCAAGGCCACAAGATGTCAGATTTGTGCTGAACAGATCTGCGATACATGTGATTGTGTCCATTCCACCAAACACCAATTTGCTGCAGCACGTCTGGCTTGTGCGCATCATGGTTATAAGGTTCCACATGTCACAGCCTTTCAGCAGGGTCAATCTTGTGGAGAAGGCTTGATCGCATGCTGCAACATGCTAACTTACAAAAAATCCTGCTTGACTGTTGTGCAGGGACAAGCTTGCTGCAGCTGAAAAGCGCCTAGATAACATGACAGCTCTCATGCGCTCAGCCAACACCCTCACCCCCTTTGACTTCCCCGCAATCTCTGCTTCAACAGTTGTTGCCAATCCAGTCAGCAATGGTACCAGCTTTGCTCAGTCTAGTCAAGTCTCCATGCAGCCCATACCGGCTATGCAGCTGGCACAGTTCAGTGATGTAGAGATGGTGGTTAGCAGGGGGGCGCTGGGGGGTTGGGTTGAGCAGGCCTCTCCTGCTTGTGGAGCCGCTTCAGTTGCTGGGGCTTGGAATGCTGTGAAACCTGCTGGTGCGTTGCAACTGACATCGAAACAAGATGTTCTCATGCAGGCACCCCTTTGCTTTCCGTTTGCTATGGTTGTGTCATTACTGTGGTTGTGTAATTGCTGTGCATCAGAGCTCTCGAGTGAGCTTCCATCCTGCCAAAACTAAATTGATGCCTGCCTGTAAATGCAACTGCATACACAGATGTTCATGTCTGTGTCTGTGTCTGTGTCTATGTCCATGCATACGCCATCATGCTGCATCCTGTCAGCCTGGCATAGCAACACTTTGCATTGACCAAGAGGAGCTACATGGTTCATGTTGGTGAAATCACTCCTGTTGACGGCATCTGCATGGTGCAGAAGCTGCCAGCGCCAGCAAAGAGGACGTGCTAGAGCTGTATGCCAGCAAGTGGCGACTCAGCATAGCGCACTCTTGCAGTAGCCTGGCAGAAGTGCTTCAAATATCTGATGCTGTGCCATTGCAGAAAGCCATTGAAGCAGCATGGCCTTTTGCTGACCAGGTGATCAACATCATCTGCTAATACTTTGTGCTAGTCCTGGAAAATGCCGCACTCACAGCTGTACCAGCATGATTGCACAGGTTCTGGTAGCTGTGTATATTCATGTACAGCAACACTGCATGTTGTGACCCACTGTTTTTCACTGCAGTAGTCTCTGTCAGTTTGCTATGCCTCAAAATGTAAGTACCTCTATCCAACAATGAGCTTGGCATCCATCATGAGCCCCTGCAACGCTGCCCTGATGCCTGCAGACATGGGTAGAAGGTGAGCCAGTCAAAGGCAAGGCAGTGAAGCCCCTCAAGCCTACCAAAGCTGCTGCCTTGCAGCTGCTGCAGCAGCTTGCCCGTGAGCATGGTCACTACACCATCCAGGCAGCAGCAGTTGAATGTCAGATGCAGTCCAGCCAGCCAATGCAGCCAGGAGCAGCTGATCAAATGGATACACCAGCTTTACCGGCACAGTTGCCTCAGCCTGCAGCTACAGGCTCGACGCTGATCAGCGCTGACTCAGATGCTGAAGCTGAGGTGACTCCCAGGGGTGGCATTGCTGCTGCTGAAGAAGATGACAGACAAGCACCCTGCAGTCCATGTGAGCCAGTTTTGGGTGGTGTGCTTGTGAGCTTGGGAAGCAGGCAAGCAACAGACAGCTTGCCAGACATAGCACAATCATTGCAACAGGGCACGGCCCCTGCAACTGCATGTGTCAGCCTGGACAGTGATCAAGATATATCAAGAGGGCCAAGTAAGCGGTGTCAGGGTGACTACAGATCATCAAACAGGCCCTCTCTAGCGACAGTCATCCAACAGCAGCGTCAACAACTGTCCAGATCTAGTTGGCAGCCACAGAGCAAGCCAGAGGCTGTATTAGCACTGACAGAGGCTCAGCAACAGCAGCTGCAGCAGGACAACACCACAGCTGCAGAAAATCAATATCAGGACACAGCAGAGCCTGCTGCTGCCCAGTTGCACAGTGATGTACCCACAACTGCGGGACAAGAGCTTGCACAGAGTGCAGACAATGGGATGAGCATCTCTGCAGGGGCAACTTCAACATCTGATGGTCTGGTGCATTCACATTGTGAGAGATCAGGATTGGAGATTGCAGCAGACGAGGACAGCAGCCACAGTTTGCTATGGCAGAGGCTGGCTGATTGCTTGCAAGAGAAGCAGGCTGCACAGAAGCTGACAGGCCTGACTGTGACTCTGCTCGCCCGCATGTAAGCAACTGCCAAGATTTGCCAACCTTGCTTACGTGACACATCACAGGTCTGCAGGGACACAGAGACAAACATTCCTGCAAGCTATGGATACGCAATGGGTTTTTGTGTTTTAGACTGCAAGCACAGAAAGCATTGCAGCAATGCCAGCCAATCTCAGCATTGCCACAGCATGCAGCGTGAGAGCATGCCAGCAAGGCACCCTTTCCAGTCACAGAGTCTGAAGGGTGTTTGACAACAGGCGAGGCCTGTGGAACCTGACCAAGCAGCGGCCCAGCACAGCTCCTGTGGGGAATGACGCCCTCATGGCGGCCCTACGCCAGCTGGGGTCAGACCGGGGAGAGGACCTGGCAGTCTGGAAGTTCATGTCGGCAGGTGGGTTCTGCACCAAAGGTCACATTGCACAGTCTCTTTCAATATGAGTATGCGCCATCTGATCAAAGCTGGTATGTACTGATAACACGCAGCTGCATTGCCTTGTCGTGTTTGCAAACAGCACATGCAAGCAGCAGCATGCTGGTGTGTTGTTTTTCAAAGCGTGCAACCCTAGTGCAACCCTAGTGCAACCCTAGAGAAACCCTAATGCAACCCTAATTTTGCACTCAGTCAAGTCTTACCTACTAGAGCTTGACGCAATGATCTGCCAGGCATCACCTACCTTGACAGACTGCTCCTTTTGCAATCTGATTTACAGATGCTACCACTTCATGCTATTCTGTTTGCAGGTAAACAGAGAGCACAGTACCAGGTGAGCAAGCTGGACTCCAGTGACACCATTCAGGAGCAATGGCACAGTGTTGTAAGAACTGTGCAAGACAGCAGCAGCGCATTCATGTACCACATGGAGAACCACTATTGCTTGGTGTTTGCAGCACGCTCTTGGCGAATGGATGCAGGTAATTTCGTCAGCTGTGAGTGACACAGTACTGTCATCTGCCTGTACTACTTTTTCAAGGACACTTTGGCGGTAAACGCACAGGGGCTGTTGTCTGACAATGGCCATCCAGCAGGCGCTGTATAGCTCTACAGAAGTCAAGAGCAAATGCTTATGCCAGCAAAAAACGTTACAGACATGAGCACTGTTGCGTATTTTGAAACCAATGGCTTGGTATTGACTGTCCTCATTCACAATGCAGGGTACAGTGGGTGCAAGCAAGTGCGGCAGCTGCTTGTGGCCAGGCCTGGTCAGAAGCCCTGCGCCTGGGTCAGCTTTGACAGCTTGCGCAGCAGTTTGCTCAGCTGGCATGGATATGCCTTGATGGCAGTCACACGTCGGCAAGATTTACTCTTGGCGCAGTCTCCACCAGAATGACAAGCCGCCCAAACACAAATCTACCTTCCTGCTACAGCAATCATACCACGGCATCTGCAGAGTTCACCAGAAGCAGTGGCTGTCCAAGCGGCCAAGTGAAGCAACAGATTTCATCAGGTGTATACTTGTCTGTGGTGACCTTCAGAGGGCTTGTGGAAACTGTTGAAACCTGAGCAGGCTACCTAAGTGCAAGAAAACTGTAGTGATGCTCATTTCTTGTTTGCGTTAGCTAGAGGCTTGTGCTGCTGAGTTTTTTTTTTTCGTTTTGACACTAGGTTTTGTCACCAGTGTTGGCTTGGTCCTTGTACTAACACTGCACAAACCATCACAACACTTGTGAATGTGATTTAGGGCTTGGAACAGGCTGTGTGCCATGACTATGTCCCTGCACCAAAATTGGCATGCATCCCTTGGGATTTTTTAAATGCTGTGTCTAGTCTGTAATATGATGATGGTTGTAATAGCTCACCAAATTTTAAAGGAGCTCAGGGGGATCTAGCTGGAGCGAGGTAACAATCATGCTGTGGTGATGCGCAATACTTGTTTGCAATCACTTGCGTTGGCTGTTGCTTGCTTGATAGATTGGATCTCAGATACACTTTCCCAAGCATGCACTAATTTGCTGTTGTTTGGTGATGCTGTTGGCATTAACGAATATTATCGCTGTTTTGAACCTCGGGTAAGCAACAGGCTGCTAAGCATTGCTATGCAAGGCAATCACGAAAGATTGTCCTGAAAGCCCTGACGGGGCCACTTAGATTCTTCTTGAGTTCAAAGCTTGCGCAGCCTGCATGGCTGACCAAAGGCAACAACTCCTGGCTACAGTGACTGCAGCTGCGGGGTCTCAGGCCTCTGCAGCCGGCCTCCCAACAACCGGACAGCGGACGTCAGCTTTGCGTCAGACCCTTGGACAATCTTCGGATGCCACTTACAAACACGGTCGTTTCATCCCTGTGATCAATCCAAGCATGAAATCCAAGCTAGCCCAGTTTCTGGGAATGGCGGAAAATCTGGTCCGTACAAACAATTTTGCCTGATGTGCCATACCAGGGCACATTCTCGTCCAACGCACACCTTGAAGTTTACTCACAAAGTTTCGTCTGTGCTCTCGATCTCGAAGGATGGCCGATGTAACGTCCTTTGCGGTCCCTAACCGCCAAGACCCTCAAGCCAATATTGCTGGCATAGTCTCCATCTCACGAGCACATCTGGATGCTGTCCCAGAGAGTCTGCTTTCCATTGCAGCTCAGCAGTCGTCGGCAGGAGAGGTTGTGAGGCTCAGTTCTTGGGCAAAACCGAATGTAGCAGTTCTTCAGGTGATCGCCCCGTGACATTGGTTTGCAGATATGTATGCCAACGCGTGGGTCTGAGAGGCCATTGTCTGCATGATCCAGGTGGTGGCTGATTGCATCCTCAAGTCAGGGCAGAAGCGTGAGCCAGTGTCTCCAGACGAAACGCTCCAAGCGCTAGATTATTTCAACGTTCCTAAAACCTTGTGGCCAGAGGGACTCGTTGCAGCATCAATTGTGAGCCACAAATATGACAGAGAGGCTGGCACAATCATGGACACCGTCAAGAGTAAAGTCGTGGCCATGGTCAAGGACGAACTTCACTTTGACATGACACAGCAGTATTTTGTGTACAGAAACAGTGAGCAAAAGCATTTCGAGTCTGGGCAGGCATTTGGTCTCAAAACAAAGTATGATGGTCATTTGTGGCCCTGGCTTCTCTTGCAGCTTCCTCAGCCACTGAAGGAGCGCCTCCAGGCACTTGCAGACAAAGCTTTTTTGCAGATTCAATTTAATCCTAAAACCAAATCACCAAGTTACATGTCAGCAGATATGATAGGCTTCGAATGGAGCTTCACCATCAAATTGCACAGTCTCTAAACAGAGAAAGGCTTCAAATCCACATCTGTTTGTCGCTAGCAAACATCACAGCAGATGCGGCTTCCAAGACACAACACACTGTCTGTCCTGTACAACCCTCCCTCAGCTGTGAAGTCAGTGGCATTGCTCTGGCTCAACAGTCTGAGACTGGACAGCTTTATATGACTGCTGCTTTCGCTGCTCAGGCTGGTGCAAACACCAATTGTTCAATGCGCACATACCGGCAGGGATTGAGTCACTTGCCAAGCACATTAAGTGAGTCTTGACATATTTTTGGTAGTATCTGATGATAATGTGCTGAATATGATTGTTGAGCAGCACTCAATTGCAGCAGCTCAAGAACACTACGAGGAATACACTACTGCAGAACACTAATTTAAAACTGTTTGATTTGAACAGAGGTATCAACACGTTTACGCCGTTCCTTAGAATAAGTTGCACACATCAACACATTTATAAGGCAAGGCCAGGCCAGGCTAGACCAGAATTGGACCTCATCCGCTTTGCTTGGCAACCACTTCAATCTGATGGGCACACTACATGTTGAATCCCTGTAATATCATCCTCAGCAACATCAGTAAGGAGGCAGTGCTGGTGGCGCAAAAGACTGCAATACTGACTGCAGTGTGCCCTTGTACTCGGACAACTCTGACTCCTTGCACTGCCCAGTCACTGTGTACAGACGATTGTACCTGCAGGTCATTGCAATTGTCCTTGTTTGCAACATGTTCAAACTACCAACATTGTTGTCAAGAAATGTAAGCTGCCTGAAGCTGCCTGCAGTTTCCAGCACAAGCTGTTGCTTGACAGCACCAAACATGCTGAGAAAGCAGCTGTTAACTGTATTCACAGACACCAACATCTCGTCAAGGGGTTGGCAGAGGCCAACATGCTTGGCAGTGTGAACAAGCACATGCAGCAAAGCACAGAGATGCACAACAGTATGCTGGCATGATACCTGCCATTGAAGCCCAGAGCCACTGCCGACAGCAGGTGCTTCTGTTCTTGTGATGGCTTCTTCACTGTGTACTCAATGAAGTACATGTTGTTCCTGGCTTTAGCGTCCAGCAACTTGGCCTCCTGCAAGACACAATGTTGTTCAGCTCATCTGTCATTGGACAGCCCATTCGTTGGACAGCTCAGTTGTCGTTGTTCAGCTTGTTTGTCACTGGCCAGCTCATTTGTCTGCAGACAGCTCCTTTGTCTCTGGGACAGCTCATTTGTCGTGGACGGCTCACTTGTCATAAGACAGCTGCCTATGGCACAGCATTGATGAACACACAATATTGCTGGACAACTGTTTATGCATGCCCTGAGCAAGAGTGCAGCCTGTTACCAGGGCTTGGAAAGACTGACAGGTAGATTCCTCATCTTGTGTCCTCCTGGACATCAGTGTAAGTTGCTTGTACAAACATGTTTTGCATGCAGGTGACATGCATAGGCACATGTGCACTTGCAGCATGAGAGTGCAATGGCATGTGCCTTGTGTGTGGTGGACAGGGAGTACCTGGGCAGCATGGTTGGCATAGGAGACACAGAGGGAGGGGGAACAGCCAGGGATACCTAGGGTCATCAGCTGCACCCTAGAGGGCAGCTGTGGCCACAGCTCATTCTGCAGAAATGCCACACATGTCATATACAGTTAGGGAAGATGCTTTTCACCTTAATTGGCTCTCATAGCATCAATCTGTGTTCATGGCAAGACAAAAACGGTGCAATTGAGCTAAACACTGAGGGGAAGACATGCATGTACATTCAAAGGGGCTGCCAGCTAGGACATGTAGCTTGTATGACTATGACTTGTTTCCTACAATCTTAAGACCCAGATTGCTCATTGATCTGTGAATGGTAACCTCCGCAACAGACATAACAAGGCGTGTTAGCAGCTGGAGAAGAAACAAGGTGCTATCAGTTAGTTGAAACCCATGGCAGAATGGTGATGTAGGCCAGCAGCAGAAGGTCAGAAAGTATGCTCTCCTGGTCAACTGGGATTCTTGGCACAGCAATGTTGCTGATGCACTTAGCAAATGATGCCAGTAGTTCAAGGACAGAAAGTGTGCCTTGTTGGTCAACTGGGATTCTTGACACAACAATGATGCTGATGCACTTGTCAAACAATGCCAGCAGTGGAAAGTGAGGCATACCTGATACCTACCTGGCTAATGCAAGAGCAAAGGCTGCCACAGGTGAAAATCAATCGGTCAATCAATCAATCAAGTGGAAGGTCAGACAGAATGCCTTGCCTGAACAGGCGTCTTGGGTTTGTTCCAGGAGCGATTGAGGTAACTGCGGTCCATCTGGGCCACCAGGGTGCCCCCAAACTGCTCAGCATCCCCAAAGCTACCCAGCCGCGTGAAGTCTGCTCCAACATTGGTGATGACAATAGTCAGGTTTGTGTCCAAGTCACCCTCTGGGTACCTGCACATGTGAAAAATTCCTGCTGAGAGCAAACGCTTCTTCACTGCCAATACAAAAAAGGGTGTAATTAGTTTCACATTGGCAGCGCAGCATGCCAGCACGACCATATGATACAGGCCAGCAGTGGAACTGCACAGCCTTGCACAGCATACAACAGTACCAAACATTCACAAAAACAAGCATGTGCATGTGATACCATTGCTGAATCAAGCGGTTGCGAATGATCCAATGGTTATGCCATGCAGATGCAGTGGGATTCAACTAATGTGCAGAGCATACCAGGCTAGAGCTCTGCGTACACCGCTGGCCCCAGTGTAGCCCTTGCCACCGGCGGCTGCTCCCTCCCCAGCCACCCAGTCTGTACATAACTTTACCCTTTTTCATTGCTGCAGTCTGTGGGTTTGCAGAGACAGTGTGCAGTTGTTCCAGTGATGTGTCAATGTGTCTTATACAACATTGCACGGCAGCTGCAAACAGGACTACACGGTAATGCCACTGGCAGCTGACAGGAAGGCACTCCTGCAGAGGCATTGCAACAAAGGCTTCAGACATGTCGGCCATGTACAATGCTGCGTCATCTGCACAATTGTATGCTGAGGGGAACAATGAGAGGAAGGACGGAAGACAATGTGTTGGTGGCTTACTGGCTGGAACAGACAGACTGAACTCATCAGACTTGTCTTTGTAGCTCGTCAAGCTGGGAGCCTCTGCAGTATATGAAACGTCAGCACGCACTTTGCAAACAGAAAATGGAGCAAACTTGCTGGTAATGTTGATTTCAGTCCGACCTGCGTAAGCTGGCTGAAGCTGTGCCAAGCCTGGTGCTGCCACCAGTGCAAGCAAAAGCGCTCTGCGGTCCAACTGGAGTTCCTGCCTTTGTTCTACACTGTTGCTGCCACTTGTGCAGGCCACTTGCACTACTTGTTGGCTGCCGCAGGCTGAAACGCAAACAGCAGGAAGGTCAGCTTTGTCGTGCCACGCGTCAGCCGCTGATGGAGTACAGACTAACAAACTTCGCATCAGCAGTGGAAAAAATCCTGGATGCTGGCGTATGCATGCAAGCATCCGGCACCTCTTTCACTACTCATACGAAGCTGACAAGTCTGTATTCAACCAGAGGCTGACGGTCGGCAATACAGCGCCAGCAGCAGGTCTACCAGGCGAGGGCAAAATGACTGCATGCAAGCGTCCTTATATTCCTGACTGACCTGATCGGTTGTGAAGGCTTTTAAATGGCTGATGCATGCGGTTGCGACTGATTTGATGTATCGTACATTGCTGAGCAGCTGCACATGGTGCGGTGCACTTAACAGACGTTGAGCGGGTCTGCATGCCTCACTGACCTTGAGCAGCAAATGTTTGATGCGGATCGTCAAGCGCACTGACCCACGAACCTGCGCAATACGTGTTTTTACAAAGTAAAGTAATCCTTAAACTTGCTTGCGCTGACGACCTTTGACCGGGATAATGAGAGTCGAAAGATGCAATAGCACACCTGATGAAGAGGAAGCATGCGATCAATGCCATCGATAGGTCAACACATGTACAAATGCTGACGGAGCTTGCAAGAGCGTGTCCGTGCTGAACCACAAGGAAACCGTGCAAGTCGCTGCATATACTGTTGATGTTCTGCAACTGTGCATGATGAGATCTTCGCAGGTTGTCGCTGCTTTCCTTGCAGCTATTTGCATACACTCTGTCAGTGCACAAGATCAAGTAGTGAAGATCTCGCTCGACAAGCGTACATTGAGCGCAGATGCGCTGGCACCTCAAAAGCGAGCGGAGCAACTTGGGCTTTTGCAATCGTCCAATGGTGGCGAGGACATTCCAATTCTGAACTTCCTCGATGCTCAGGTAACCCTCGCTACGGTGGCCCCTATGCCTAGTGTGGGAAGCTGCTACCTCACATCTGTAAATGTCTTGCCAACTTGCAGTATTACGGGCAGATTGGCCTTGGCACACCTCCTCAGGAGTTCATGGTTGTCTTCGACACTGGCAGCTCCAACCTGTGGGTGCCATCCTCTCAGTGTAGCTGGTTCAGCATTGCTTGCGACCTTCATCACAAGTACCACGCTGCCAACTCTGCTACATACCAGGTATCACAAACACGTCGCTGATCTGTGTGTCCTCCTGTCATTGCTTGTTTGGTCAAGCTTGACCTGGTTTAGCTGAGCCTTGGTCTCATGCTGCTGCTGCTGGTGCTGCAGAAAAACAACACCAAGTTCGCCATTCAGTATGGCAGCGGCTCTTTGTCTGGGTTCTTCAGTACTGACATCCTGACACTGGGCAGCTTAGAGGTGCAGCAGCAAACCTTTGCAGAGGCAACCAAGGAGCCTGGTCTTGCCTTTGTGGCAGCCAAATTTGATGGCATCTTGGTGAGCTTGCATGCCCATTCCCACTATTGGACATGCTCATAACAGCTTTTGTGCAAAGCTGCATTGAGCAGACTTCAGTCTTGGAACAAGTGAAGGATTTGTTCATGCTGCTGGGCACGTCATCCTGCTTACTGTCTTACTGCCTTTTCAAGATAGGCAGGTGCAATGGCTTTTCAACGTCAAGTGCATTGGCCATTGTTGAATCAGGAGACACTACTGGTGTTTACTGTTGCTTTCATGATGCTGATGTTGACCTTTCTTTGCTCAAATTGCCTCAATTTGCCTCACTTTGCCTTCCGTCAGCTCCAAGTCACCTAAACATCTTTCCATCATTGTTAATGTGATGCACAATTTCAAAATCTGGAGTTCTTGCTGTCATTGTTCCACATCTTGGGCTGCTGCACAGGGTCTGGGTTTCCCGGAGATCTCAGTAGGGGGTGCAGTGCCACCCTTCAACAAGATGATGGACCAGGGTTTGGTGAAGGACCCAGTCTTCAGTTTCTGGCTCAACAGGAATGTGGAGGGCAAGCAGGGTGGTGAGCTCACCCTCGGCGGGGTCGACCCTGCCCACTTTAAGGGCGAGCATGTCTGGTGAGCGTGACTCTGAGTCATCTGCAATTGCCATACCTTTTCTGCCTGTACGGTTGACAGTGGTGTAGCTTTACCACCACATCTTGTCAATGAGTCATGTGGCCCATTTCAGCCGCCTACATGTGTTGTCACACTGCACTGGTCACACTTCTGATCCTGCCATGAGGCATGCTATTGCATCTATTGTATGTGTAGCTTGACCGCGGTGAAGTAACTTCGCCTGGTGTCTGTTCATTTCTGGTGCTGCCGATGCACTGGTGATGCTCTTGCCATCTTTTGCATTCTTTGTTAACAGATACTTGTTGAAGTTCAACTTCACTTATATTACCCATTCTGTAATGCAAAGTGGTGACTGCATGCCATTTCAGGGCTCCATTGACAAGGCGTGGCTACTGGCAGATTGCCATGGACAGTGTGAAGGTGCCTGGCACCTCAGGCACCTGCAAGGACGGCTGCAAGGCCATTGCTGACAGCGGCACCTCCTTGCTTGTTGGCCCATCAGATGAAGTGGCTGCCATCAACCTGGTATGTCTCTTGCTGCTGGACTTGTAATGCGCAGTCTTTGGCTCCACTGACAGCACATTGCAGACTCCCCCTATGAAGTCTTTTGATTTGAAGTATGTCCATAGACTGGCAAGCAGCACTTCCTTCATGAGGCAACAAACTGTGCTTTTCACTCTTCAGCATGAAAGTCCCAATAACAGGACATACTGCATGTGCTGTAGCTTGCTCCATCTTGTACAGTGTTTGGGAACACTCCATCTGTTGTGAAACTCATGGTATCGGTATTTGCCACGACTGCCAAATGTGCCAAATTTGTGTGGTGCAGGCTATTGGTGCAGAGGGGGTGGTGGCGGCCCAGTGCCGCTCCCTGGTCAAGGCCTACCTCCCCCAGCTCATCAAGATCATTGCCACCATGCCCCCTGATCAGGTCTGCTTCCACTGACCTGCTTTTGGGGCATGTTTACAAGCCTCATCTACAGCGCTATGTGTGTTGCATTGCCTTCTGCCATACATTTACCCCAGCCTTGTGCTGAGCACCCTTTGATTTGGCAGTTGCCTTTTGCCGTGCCGTTGATCGTAATGCAAACAGTTTTGACACAAATTTGAATTGCAGATCAGCAATTGTACGGGTCGTGTAATCAAAGGCAGGTTGTACTCAGTGTCATAAGGAAGGGCATCACCTCTTGGGTGTACTCCTGTCTGCAGGTGTGTGCCACTATTGGCCTATGTGACGCTCAGCAGATTCCCACACCTGCCAGGAAGCTGCTTGCCCAGACGCTCATGCAAGCCCAGCAGACTCAGCAGGATGATCTGCCTCCTGAGCTTCTCAGGCAGATCATCTCAGCTGAGCAGAGGACTGCAGAGAAGGTTGGGGACTCCACCCAGTGCCAGATCTGCGAGATGGCTGTCAATTACGTCAAGGTCAGCAAAGTCATCAGATGCGTGGGTGGCATACATACAAAGCAGTGACCATCCCACACATTTGCTAGACATGCCTTACAGCTGCCAGCATGTTTCACGAGCAACACTGTCAATTCATTCAGCATGTCTTTGCTGATATGAGCCTGATACCCGTTTGTTAGTACATGTCTGTCATGCTTGTCTGAACACACAAGACAGGCTCTGCATGCCGATGCATTCTGCAGCAGCGCCTGCAGCATATTACCTAACTGCTGCACTGCACTCACCAGAAGTGATGCACACCACAGTCTATAGACATCACCCTTCCTGTCCACATCTCTTATGCTGTTTCGTCTCCAGGTTGCATTGGCCAACAATGAGACCGAGACCCAGATTGAGGACAAGCTGGCTGGCCTGTGTGATGCTCTGTCCTTCTTGGGCAGCAGTCAAGCCGTGGTCGACTGTGACAAGCTGTCAGAGCTGCCAGATGTGTCCTTCACTATTGCTGGCAAGGAGTTTGGCCTCACCCCTGAGCAATACATCCTCAAGGTAAAACAGCTTGTAGAGCTGCTTAGTTTGCTTGATTTCGCAGTGCTGCATTCTGAATTGTTTCAATGGTTTACAACGTTGCTGAGGTACACTGCTGCTGATACTCGTCCTTGACCACAAGACACCATAGTGTTACACAATAGTGTTGCACACACATCCATGAGCGATTCAGTCTTACAAGATCGATTTCTGATTATTACCATATGTGCATTCATAGCTGCTAAGGTCTGCTGATATCGAACAGTTGACATATGGTGAGTGGTGCAGGTTGATGCTGGCGGTGAAGCGCAGTGCATCAGTGGCTTCATGGGCTTGGACATTCCCGCGCCAGCTGGACCCCTCTGGATCATGGGGGACATCTTTCTTGGAGCGTATCACACTGTCTTTGACTATGGCAATGAGCGTGTGGGCTTTGCAGAGGCAGCCTAGCATTCCTATGCTGCCTCAAGTTGGCCTCAAGTCAGAGGCTGTTGCAAAGCACAACACTGCGCATGTGCTGTTTGTTGATCAGTGTTGCTGAAGCGCTTGAGCGATGCACAGGATGTGGTTTGTGTTAATGAACAGAAGCAGGCTTGCTCTGAAACTGTGACATGTGCGCAATTGCCTTGATCCTTGCTGCAATCGTTGCAGTTGTCCCTGTATGTATGCATTTTGCGTCAGGGTCTGAAGTCCTGACGTACACTGTACACTATTATCTCCCCATGCACTGCTGTAGTGTGGACAACATTACTGCCAACAACAACTGCAGTCGGTTGATCTGTGTGCAATGACAGTCAAATGTAAAAAGTATGCACACACAGGCGGCCGGAGCATTGCTTTTCCTGTGTGCTTCATGTGATCCGTGCATGCGCCACTGGATCGTGCTTGTGCAACGGAGCCAACAGAACCCAAAGTCAAGCATGCATGACTGATACTCCTCAGTTTCTGTTTGTAGTAGTTACTGTCTGATACCGTAGCAGCTCACAGCACATTAGCTTACGCGGTGTTGGGACTGCATGATTCAGCGGTGCTACCCGCTGAAGTAGAATTTCTCCTTGGCATGAAACTTTGCAAAAGGTGGAATCCAACAGTGATGAGGCGGCATTACGGCGGTGACGTACAGCTCCACTTACCTGCTCACGTAAGCGGTAGCTTGCCAGGACCTTAGTACTGCATTGTTGCATGTGGGTGCATGTGGGCAAGTTTACCCCTTAGCATAGTCACGTCATTGTCTCGATGCGCAGCGTCATATAACATGGGCAGTGTCATTGTTGCGCCATTCTGCACGCAGCAACTGTAATCTTTGCTTCACAGTCTCCAACCTTTCTGCACAGCAACTTGTGCACTTTGAATCATTTGCATTGAGCGGCAGGAATTGTTCAGCGTTCAACTTTATTGCATTCCAAGCTTTCTCAAGGCAGTATGGCACCCAATACACTTCCAATCCGACCTCTTGGCAAAGAGGGCTTACGCGCGGCGGCTCAAGGGTTCGGATGCATGAGCCTGTCCAAGGGCATGTACCACGACGCAGACAATCTGGGGCCGGAGGAAGACAGGATTGCTGTCATTCGCAAAGCATTGTCCAGCGGTGTCACTCTGTTGAACACAGCCGACTTGTACGGACCGTACGACAACCATGTGTTGATCGGTAAGTTTCAGCTGTCTGCAGCTCAACTAGTGCAGTGCTACAGCTTGTCTGCCCATGACTGCCCGCTTACATGTGTAGTATGAGTGTTCTTTTGATGCATGTCTCGGCTTGTAGTTGGACCGTAAGTTCCTTGCCAAGCTGGCATTGCAGACTGCTTTCTGCCTTCCTAACTGTTGTATGCATGTCTTATACAGGCAAAGCTATCAAAGACATTCCCAGAGACCAGGTTGTCATTGCCTCCAAATGGGGTGTGATGAAAGACGAGAAGGGCAACTACACACAAGATAACAGCGCAGCCTATGCCCGCAAGTCTCTGGAAGGTTCTTTGAAGCGCCTGGGGGTTGACTACATTGACCTGTACATTATGCGCAGCTGGGATCACAAGACCCCCATTGAGGAGGCCATCAGAGGCATGGCGGTAAGTTTTGAAATTACAGTTCTCTCGTTGACATGATTTGCAATGTCACATTCTGACATTGACCCCCATTGCATGCTAATGTCACTACGCAGTACTACACATGTCTGCCCATAGGGAAGGTGCTTGTAAGCTTTTATTTATTGCAAGAATGGCTAGATCATTGATGAACGGTGCTACTTTCATTTGCAGGCATCTTTCCTTGCTGTAATCATGTACTCATCTGGCTGTTTGTGCATCCTCACTGCAAACATCACCTCAAACAAGGCAACAGCCACCTGCTGTGAGGTTCTTATTCAGCTCTGTGACACTTATATAATGATATAATCATATATTGGCTCGGCGCAGGCATTGATGAAAGAGGGCTTGATCAAGGGTATTGGGCTATCAGAGATTTCTGCAGCAGACATCAGGAAGGCGCATGCTGTGCATCCCATCACGGCCGTCGAGATGGAGTGGTCTTTGTTCAGTCGAGATGCTGAGGTGTGCATAGATGTCAAAAACTGCATTCTATGCACATATTGGCTGCAGAGTTGGACATGCTTGCGCTTGAACCTGGCAATGCGTCATGTGCAGTCTCCAGCGCTGCAATTGCAAGGCAGCATGCAACAGCACATGAAGCCGCTGAAGTTGCAGCGTGTGAATGCTCTAACCGCAGACTGCACAGGCCATGCCCATATTGTGTAACTCAAGCATGAGCCAACTTTTCCCATAGACACTGTCTAACATACAGATGCACTACCCACACGGTCGGCTCCACCTGCCTGCAACATTTCAACGATATTTTTGCAGGCAGACTTGGTGCCAACATGCCGGGAGCTTGGAATAGCCTTCTTGGCTTACAGCCCTCTGGGCAGAGGCATGCTGACTGGTGCATTCAAGATGGAGGACCTCAGCCCCACTGACTTCAGACGAGTTGCTTCTCCCCGCTTCACCAAGGAGGCTCTGGAGCAGGTTTGCTCCTCTTTAGCCTACTGATACTGTACTGTTTAGGCATGGATAAGGCTGAGCTTCAGGCTGTTCTGATGACTGTCATGTGGCCTGCCTGCGTGACAGCAACACATCTGTCTGCTGTCTGCCTTGACCACACTGTGACAGTGCCTGTCGCATGTGTTCATATCACAGTCTACTCCATACATTCAGTCTGGACTTTTGACATGCTATTTAATGCACTTGTGCCGCACGCATTTGCTTCCCATCATGTTGCCTCCCATGGTTGTCAATCATTACACCATATAAGCTGTGAAATGTCTCATGGCTGCTGGTCACAGCTGCTACTGCAGTATTGCAGGAGATGCCCTTGCTTATGTGTAAGTGTCAAGCATCAGATGACTAAACCTGGGTTACTATCGTGCAGAATGAGAAGCTGGTGGAAAAGATCAAAGTGTTGGCTGACAAGAAGGGGTGCAAGCCGGGGCAGCTGGCATTGGCCTGGGTGCAGCAGCAGGGGGATGATGTCTTCCCCATCCCTGGGACCAAGAGCATCAAGTACGTGGAGGAGAACATTGCAGCCTTCAATGTGAAGCTGAGCAAGCAGGAGATGACTGAGCTGGAGGAAGCTGTCCCTCACAGTGCAGTAAGCCTTGTCATTCAAAGCCTGAGTGTCATATGATTTCTTCCATCCCCCCCCCCCCCGGGCCCCCCTCGCCCAGGGTATCCTGAGGGACTGATGCCACCAGCATGATGATAAAGGCTTTAGTCTTATCTGCCTCAGATGGTCATCATGACATGCCTGTCACCAGAGTGACAGTCAAGTGTGCTGTTATTACACATGCAACAACATGGGAAATTGCTGCCGCCGTAGCTTGTTCCTTACACATCTCAATGCTGTGCTGTGGTCAGGGCATGCCTCTGTGTCTACGTCAATCTGTGATCGCTGTCACCTTGTGGTTGTTGATTGCACATAGGCTGATTGGGCACCTGATGTGTGTCTGTACTTTGAGCATCATCAGTGTTGTTTGTATCACCTGGCTGATTAGCTGTGTGATGAGTCAAGTCATCTCCGTGTTCTTCAACATTGCATTTGGCTGCGTGACTCGGGCAAGCAAATTCACAGTTTCTGCATCTTCAAGTTATGCGGAGGGGCAGGCGACGTGCATAGTCTGACTGCTTGCACTCTGTTGTGCAGGTGGCTGGGGACAGGTACCATGGTATGTCACATATCAGCTATCAATATGACAACAAGGCTTGAGTAGGCCTGCTTTGAATGACACAGTCCAATTGTCCCCTGGGCTGGAAAGTAAGCTGCAAGCACCAGGAGTGTAGAAAGGCTGAAATGTATGTCACATGTTCAATGAAATAATGACACACTGAGGTCACCGCAGCACTGTGCCAACTTCGCAATTTTTGGTACAGCAAGTTAGCTTGTGTAGGACTAGGATGCACAAGGACTGCTGTTCAGCCTTTTGTCTGTATGCTCTGCAAGCTCTATCAATGCCTGATGTTCCTAAAGATCCTGAGACAGCATTCATGTAATCATTAGGCAAATAGCACCCAGTCAATTGCTATCAGGAGCAACTCCACATCATGACGTGCATGCCAGCATGAGTAGCATTTGCATATATGCGGCGCTATGTGTTGCAGCATGTGCGTAACTATAGCCTCACTCACTCATGCAGTGTAATGTATACCTGACACCATATGTACATACTCATACACCTTCTCTTCCTGGACACACTGGCATATTGTAAATTTGATGCGTATGGTGTGTGTCCACCTCATGTGGCATGATTTTAGATATTGCCATGTCCACAAGCATAGCTTCCTGTATCTGTTGCCACAGGCTGTGCCGTCTTGTGTTAACCATAAGAGTAAGTAAAGCAGCGTAGCACTGAGCACAACACTCAGAATGCGAAGAGTGCACCCGGTCAATACAGCAAAATACGTGCAGGTGCAATGCGAGTTGTAGTCATGCAAGTCTAGACATTGCATAATTTTAGCTAATGGTGGCTCTGATGGTCGCTTCCGATTCCGTCACACTCGTCAGTCACTGACCTAAGTTTGACCGTGTTAGACTGCTTTCAGGCGTGCTTCCGGACCCAGCGCAGTCCTGAACAGCAAGCAAGGCAATTGCGCACACCAGCAGTCCTGTTGCGTCAAGCGTCCTGCTCTGCTGCTTGGATCTTGACCTTCAGGGTGACTTGATCCAGTTGGACCAGCCCTGTTAACGGGCCGAACAGTCGCGGGCATTGCCAGACTGCAAGGTCATGAGCAGTCATATACCTATGCGACCACTGGGTAAGCACGGCATGCAGGCTTCTGCCCAAGGTTTAGGGTGCATGAGCCTGTCCAAGGGTTTCTACCACGAAGAACAAAGCCTGGGGCCTGAGGAGGACAGGATGGGAGTCATCCGCGAGGCTCTGTCGTCTGGTATGACACTGCTCGACACAGCAGATGCGTACGGACCATACGACAATCAAAATTTGATTGGTAAGCAACAGCTTGCATGCGCATAGCTTGGCCCAGCAACTGCAACTTGGCAAGGCCTGCAGAAGCTTTCTGCTCCTTGCAAATCTGACAGGCTGTTTCGACGGACTGCAAGACAGCAGACGCACTGGGCTTTGCAAGCCATGTCCAGCTTACATTTGCCTAGCCTTGGTGGTGTTCTTTCAGTCCCAGGTCTGCCTCTCATGAACAGCCAGGCTGTCTGCAGGCAAGGCCATTGCAGGTATTCCCCGAGAAAAAGTTTTGATTGCGAACAAGTGGGGCTTCTTGAAAGATGGCAACAATTGGAGTCAGGACACCAGTCCAGGGTATTGCAGGAAAGCTCTGACCACAGCACTCAAGAACCTAAACACTGATCACATTGATTTATATATCATGCGTGGCCTGGATGGCAAGACCCACATCGAGGACAGCGTAAAAGCTATGGCGGTAAGCATGGTCTGCCAGCGCCCTAGACTATAGCAAGGCCAGAGATGGCATCATGCTGCGCACAAACTACTGCTTATTGCTTTACGCATGCTTACCATTCTGTGCAGCAAGAGTGCATGTCATGTTTGTCCTTTGCATAGCTCTTCGTGGTCCGTCTGTCTTCGGATTGCGTTTGAGTGTCACTTGGTGTCATCCTCTGTGTCGCCAACTGGCTGCACTGCAGTGTAAGCCAGAAGCGCTGGCATTCATGATATGCTGGTGCTGACGAGACACTGCATTTGACTTTGGTCTGGTCAGGTGTCATCAGGTCATCATGCCAATGCTGTGAACGCTAGGAGCTCACGCTGAATCTGTTGAGGATCTTTGCAGACATGACACCTACCAGTGCTCCGTAAGCATGTGCGCATGCTGCACATGCTTGAGTATAGACGACAGCCACTGACAGCTTTTGTGATCTTAACAAGATGTTTCACCTGCACTGCAGGAGCTGGTGGAGGAGGGGCTGATCAAGGGCATTGGGCTATCAGAGATTTCTGCAGCAGACATCAGGAAGGCGCATGCTGTGCACCCCATCACTGCTGTTCAGCTGGAGTGGTCTCTGTTCAGTCGAGATGCTGAGGTATACTTGCTCGTTCCCTCTTGCCCCCGTTGCCCTCTCACCGTTGCCTATGCCATAGGGCAGTGCCCTTTGGCCTCCCCTTCTTGATTTCCCCTCTTGCCAGTCTTTTCTGGCCTATTCCTCCTGATGCTTTCCCTGGGTCGTTTCTCTTGGTTCCTCATTGGCAACTCTCTACTGCCTTAAGGCAGTAGCTTTCTCATTTGCCATTGCCCATTTGCCATTTTGCACTTGCCAGACCCTGGCATAATGCATTGGCAGCAGTGATGCAAGCATCTATCACATGCATTGCGCAAGCCGCATGTGCAGGCAAGATCGGCTTCAGAAGCGTGAGCTTTGCTGGTTCCTCTGCAGACAGACTTGGTGCCAACATTGCGAGAGCTTGGCATTGGAGTTCTGGCATACAGCCCTATGGGTCGAGGCTTGCTGACTGGCACGGTCACGCTGGACAGCATGGGACCTAATGATTTCAGAAGATTTAGTACTCCTCACTTCAGTGAAGCGAATATACACAAGGCCAGTCTTTTATTCAGTGCGCAGCATGGACCTCAAAGCACACATTGTGTATGCATTCATCAGCTGATCTGGAACTGATGGCATGACCTGCCAGTGGTGATCACAACAACTGCCTGCAATACAAACACGTACACACATGGCCTGTAGTGGTCAGTCTGCAGGACCACAAACCTTCTTGCAAGAAGGGCACACCACTGCATGTGCACAGAAACCGTTTGCTTTTGCATGTGCAGTGTACACTGATATAGGAAATAGGACGTCAAATCCCATACGTAAACAGCTTGTAGACTGTAGGCAGGCCTAGGCACAAACTGCTCATGTCCTTGCTCATCCTGCACTTGTGTAGTTCACACCAGGCACCATCCCTGTGTCACCCATCCCTATGGGACCCATCACACAATTTGTGGCATTGCAACTGCTGCATGCACCAGCAAGCATGCTGTGCAATACAACAGCGGCCCACACTGTTATGCTCAGATTGCAGACACACAGACTGAGATGGTGTGCAGAACCTGGTGTTGGTGGACAAGCTCAAAGAGGTAGCGAAGAAGAAGGGGTGCAAGCCAGGGCAGTTGGCCCTGGCCTGGGTGCATCACCAAGGGGATGATGTGTTCCCCATCCCTGGGACCAAGACTCTGAGATTTTTGCAGGAAAACATTGCAGCTTTTGACATCAAGCTCAGTAAGCAGGAGATGACTGAACTGGAGGAAGCAGTTCCTCATGCTGCGGTAAGTCTCTGACTTGTTTGTTCACATCCATATGACATGCTGAAGTGCTGCAGTGATGTAGACTTTCTGCTGCGATACCTTGGTGCAAGCTTGAGAGATGTGTCTTTGTTGAAAGTTGAAGCAGCAGGCATGTTGACTGACCCAGGTTGTCTCACTGAATGCCTTGCAAGCGTGTGGCCAGACATGAGCAAGTAAACTTGATGATGTGAGTTGTCTATTGGTGTCAAAGATGCAACTCCCTTGAAGTGGAGCACGCATGGTCTGCTGCAGTTAAAATACTAACAGTGCCGCCTTGATCTGTTGGTTGATCTGATCATGCTGTCTTTGTGTATGTCTAGTATGCATATCATATGCAGCATTTGCTAGTTTTGACATCCACCTGGCACTGAGTTGGTGTGCTTGGCTACATAGGTGGCGGGGGAGCGATATGCAGCTATGGCATACTCAACCTACCACTATGACGAGACAGGATGAAATGCAAAGAGCTGCAAGTCCAGTTCAAAACTTATGCCTGTTGTTAGATCTGATGCACATTCATGAGTGACTCAAGTGATCGCGTGTGTATATGGCTCCTGCTGCTGTTTATGACAACTTGTCATAAGGCCGGGTCAACTGTCTTGGCGCATGGACGCAGTGGTGTAGACAAGTGTGCCTCTGCTGTACTTGAACCTGCTTAAAGAGAAGCTTGACACCTGATGCAAGTTGCAGTGATTCTGTGTCAGGGCCGATTGTGCGTTGCATGTGCCCACATGGCAGGACACAACAGCGCTGCCAAATACTGGTCATGTCAATATGTGCAACCAAAGAGTGCTGCAACTTGCTGTTTAACAAGCTTGTGTGCTCAGTTTTTGCCAAGTGAGTCTCCCTGTTTGCCTTGTAGCACGTACACATGCAACCAGGGTACTGGAAAATATGACCCTGGAGCGCTTGATCAGCTTAGGGCGTTGAGCAAACTGCCCTCACTTCAAGCCCCTGGCCCCAGGCCGATTTCGACGGTCAAACTGTTTCGGCTCATGACGAACGTGAAAACGTGCTCGGCACATCGTGCGTTCAGCCGTAGAGACATCACCGGCAGGAGCAGATCAGGCGGCGCATCTGCGAAATAAGTAGAGGTACTTTTCTCACAGACAGCTTAGTGCCGCGTCGGCAGCTCCGCATCAGATCTGGGTCTTTGTCTCGTCTGCCTGTCAGTGTATACCAGATTTTGAACCTCACTGCGGTTGCCGTTCAGACTGACATCTAGCAGGTAGTAAGTTCAACTCTTTCGCATAGCGCGCTCCATCATCCAGCTCGATGGCGCGCGCGACTGCTACAATTGCAGTTCTAGCACTGGTATCTTTGACTTGGACAGCGGAAGCTTTGCCGCGCATTCAAGCTCTCAACAGTCTTCGGGATGCATTCACAACGCACGCTGAACTGATCGATGCCGATGAGCTTGTGGTGCCGGAGCCCACCCAATATAAGAATCCCAAGCCTTTGATCGGCATATTGTCCCAAGCTTGCCACTACTGCCCGGGCAAGTAAGTAAGACTAGTTGGCGCTTGTGTGTCTGCACGTCCTGTGTCATCAATCCTGTGTCAGTGCAAGTTCCTGGAGCTAATGCTGCAGCAAACCTGCAGGTCCTATGTTGCTGCTGCTTATGTAAAGTGGATTGAATCTGCTGGTGGTCGCGCGGTACCCATCAGGTATTGCTGGCTTTTCAACATGCCTGAGGCCTTTTCAGTGTCTGTTATTGTCATGTCAGGATACACTGCCTGCTGAGGGATATACGCTGCCCACGAAGGAACTTCAAATTTGATTCTCTGCCTTGCAGATTCTATGAAAGCGAGGATGAAATTCATCGGCTCTTCAGGTCCGTCAATGGTGTCATCTTGCCGGTGAGTGATGTGCTGTGCGCAATAGCCTTGTGTGAACCGTTTGGACAATATCGCTATATTTCTGCCGTCTTGCATTCATGACCACAAGTTCACACTCAAGTCTTCTAACACACTCAGCCTGAAGCAAACGAGTTTAAAGTGCCGTGCAACACCTTCAAGTGATGATGCATGGGCTGGCAACCTGCACAGATGCAAGATCAAATGATGCAGGGTGGCCTGACAGATCTGTGGCTGGATGATCCATACGTGCTGGCAGCCAAGAAGCTCATCCAATGGGCAACTGAAGAGAATGAAGCTGGCGAGGTCTTCCCTGTAAGTATGCTTACCCCTTGTCCTTGTTGGACATGTTCCTACTCTGAAGCTATTCCTTCTGTTACGGCAGCGCTTTCAACACAGGCCTGCACAGCACATCACTATGGGTTGACAGTCTTTGCTTGTGCAACGTGTGCCTGACCAGTGTACACAATGAGTCCTAAATGTAGGATGCATGGTTTAATTGTTTGAATAGGTTCATTGCACCATGTACTGTGTCACACTGCTTCGCTCTGTCATGGCTGAAATGCGGCTGTGCATGCATGACAGCTCATCACCTCCATCTCAGCCAATACCTTGTCTGATGCGCACACTAGTGTGTGAGTGATGTGCTTTCAGACCCATCTTCAGCATGAACAGGTCACAATGACTACCTGCCCTGTACCAACAAGCCAAATTGGGTATAGGTTTGGGGAACATGCTTAGGTCACCAGCTGCAGATGATCCTGACAGCCAACGTGGACTTCAATGACCTGCTGATCACAACAGACGCTGTGGTAAGGCATCGGAGTGCTGCTAGTGCTGTCCTGTTGTGTCTGTAAGATGTACTGCCCTGTCATATGTTACACTGTGAGGCGAGAACTGTACCTTTCCTGCTTGCAAATGGTTTCTTTGGTCTCTTGATCTGGTAGCATGCTGCAACAGGCAGTAGTGTGATGTGCATGGCTACTTCTGTGGCAAACATCAAGCAAAAGCTGCAGGCTTGTCTTGCAAAACTACTCTTTCAGGGGCTCTTATTGCCATAGTCTTGACCCAGGCCGCCTTGTTTGAGTGGCATGTTTGATGCGCAGGCTCATCCATCCACCTTGAACTTCTATGGAGAGTCGAACTATAGCAGGCTGTTCAAAGAAATGAATGTGAGTTTGAACTTCTTGTACAGCATCAACCTTTGCACACGCATTTTGCCATTCCTGTGCTGTTTGTGCTGGCTGGACATTTTTTGCATTGTTTTGCATCATGTTTTTGTCAACAGAAAGTCTGCTTGCCTGTCAGTTGCATTGTCACAACAAATGTGCATGTTTACAGACATTTGCTCCTATTCACTGATGGTCTACAATCTACATGCACCCGACCAACATGTTGTGTACCTGTGCAGCCTGCACTGAAGGCAAAGCTGAGTGATAAGAGGTACAACATTGCCATGGAGAACCATGAGTTTGGTGTGGCTCCAGAAGCATTCACCAAGTGGATTGTCTTGAATGACACCTACGACATTTTGAGCACGTCCACAGATAGGTATGTTCTTACACCTGTGGTGACATAAGTTTTGCTGTGGCAGAAACTGTTTTGGCAACAGAAGTTTCATGGTTGTCTCACAGTGCACAGTTTGTCTTAAAATGTGCTGCTGAAAGGTTTATGCAAGTTTGCTTAGCCTATGATTGGCCGCTGACTGATGCGCAGCAAAATGGATGATTGTGCCAAAACGGCTTCCATTATCCAGACGTGGAAATAGTTTTTCAAGCGCTTTCACCAGGAACTCGTCAATGCATGTGAAAGGCATCTTTCCTGAGTTTGAGTGACGCAAGATGTTAGTGGTGTTGCAGGAATGGTGCAGAGTACATCTCAACAATTGAGCACATCAAGTACCCCTTCTTTGGCACCCAGTGGCACCCAGAGAAGCCCCCCTATGAGTTCTCCCTAGACAACATCCCTCACTCCAGAGATGCAGTTCATGTCAGCCAGCATTTGGCAGACGTTTTTGTGGACTATGCCAGGCACTCATCGCATAAGCCAGAATCTAAGGAGGAGGAGCTCGCCATGCTGATTTACAACTATGAGGCGTACTTCACTGCAAGGGATATTGTGATGGAGCCCAGCTACGATGGCCCTGATATCACGTACTTCTTTGACCCTCAGGAAGATGTTGATCTTCGGCAGCCAGAAGTCAAGATGGGTGTTCTAGCATAAGCTTTGCAGTCATTTCAGGGTACTGGCAACTTTTGTGTGTGCTGCCTCCTGATGGTATCGAGTGAGTGCGCAAGATTACTGTGGTCTTCATCTCAACAAATGCCTGCTTTTGTGAATCAATGAATCTGAACCTCAGCAGGAGAATTGGTATCCTTTTAAATAAGGAGTATACCGTACGCACACTAATCAACCGCGAAGCGTAAAATTTTCGAATTAATTAAAGCTTCGCGAAAGTCATCACGCAGCGCGCAGCATGCAATGACAGTATCGCATGCCTGTCACGTAATTTATTTTTGGATCGCGAAGGTGCATCGCGCGGCGGAATTTGGCGTGTTCTGCTGCCTTTTGACACCGTTTCGGCGTTTTGATACAACCAGGGCAGATTGATCGCGCAGGAGCCTGGCGAATTAATTTACGGACCGCGCAGGCTCACTGCGAGGAGCCCCCAATGAATTGATTTTCATCACGCAAGGCTCAAAATAATTATTTTTTCGCGGTTGAGTAGTGTGCGTACGGTATGCTGTTTTGTTATACTGTGCCCAAATGGGCGCAACGCATGACCTGCCTGCAGTTGTGTAGGGTGCTCTTGTTGACCCCAGGTCCATGATAATCAGCATTGTCTTCAGTACTCCAGTAGCCATGGTTAGAGTGCATTAGTGTTTAGAAATATCTTTCATTGAATCCAAAAGCCCACACACAAGTGTTCTTGCTGGCTGTTTGTCATTGTAGGTCATCAAATTGGTGCATATACCTCAGTGAATGACTGTGTAGCCTGAGGCCTCTAGTGAGATTGGCGTTCGCATACAAATATTCAAACTACATGGGGTTCATATCACAAAGTTGTATGCATAGTCATAGACAAAACATATCGTAAAACTTGTTTGAATAGTCATATGTGCCACATGATGTGGCCATGCATACTACTTATGAAAGCAACAATTGACCTTGACCATGCATGTGCCTCGCTACAGGCCCGTATGCATCTGGCCATGTTACCTCAGTACTCAACGTACTGCTATGCACGAGTGATTGGCACACCGGCCTTAATATTGTCAAAAGTGTTTCTGGAGTGCACATTCATTTTGATAGGAGCTGTTGCAGACAGCCTGTGCCTAGGCTGCCTGTGCCTTCTGCATCATGGCTTTGCAGGAGCGTTTGTGAAATGGCCAGTCCATTTTCTGACATCGAGCACTGCAATAGACACTAATTCTGCACCTTCCGCAGTGACTTGTCCCATGAGTTGCACCTCAGACGGTGCAAGGGTTAAGATCAGTCATAGATCCTCCTGATATTTAAGGATTCAGCTGCTTGCCCTTCTGACCCTGCCTTTCGGCTTGGAGTCCACATCGCTCTCTTGCACACACTGGTATCCAATGACTGGTAATCTCTGGCTCATCTTCATCCGGAGTCACAGCAAAGTTGTCCACCATTGTTGTAGCGCTTTTACCACAAGCTACGCACTGGAAAGGTTTGCATGCCAGAACATCAGCCTTATATTTGCTGCCTAGGTACTCCATGTATTTGCACACTCTCTACTGATTATCTGGCGTGTGCTCTGCATCCTCACTGAGAGCAGGCAAGAGTGCCTTAGGGATCTCTGGTTTTATGATATGCGTCGTCTCGTGACCAGCGTTGTCTCTGGTCACGACGATCAAATTCGCGGCGGGCATCTCGACGGTGGCACAGTCATCAGAAAGTCGTGCGCTTCGTCCCAAGATACTCAGATGGACAATGGCAACGTTTGAATTCCGAAGGGTTCTTTGCTGAACATGTGTGCATTCTTCATCAAAACTGCAAGATTGCAGGCTCCACCCAAAAGTCTACCAAGTAAGGAGCTTGACTCGACAATGGTGCGTAAGCAGCATGAACAGCAGGTCCATGCAATGCATGCATATATGCATGTGACACACCACTCTACATTCAAGCTGGAAGCATTCAGCATGACCAGCCATCATAACACTGTGATAGGCTGCCAGTTTGCAAAGAGCACTCACTTTGAAAGTGTGTGCTGCCACACCTGATCAGGAAGTTTGGGGCAAGGCCCAGTATATTAATGGTTAGTTCCAAGGCCTGCATACAAACATAAGTCAACAGCTACTGCACTAAGTGTGAATGCAATGAAGTCTTGAGAGTATGAGAGGACCATATATGTTGCTTGTGAAATAGTAAATGGAACCAAATACTGGTCTGCTTATCAACTGTGGTGTGTTGGTGCAAACAGGTGTCGCAGGTGTTGGCATTTGACTCAAAATATGCCCAAGTGTGAATGTGGTTAAGCATGCAGCATTGATGCTAGGTGCCTGGCATCAGCGATGTCAACACAGCCAATGATTGTTGCAGCTTTGATATTTGTTTTCTTTTGCTTTTGGTCTGACTTGTTGGCTGACCGCAGCAGTAGCGCTGCATTGTAAGCTCTTTGCAGCAGAGGTGATGGCCAACTTGCAGCTTGTCAGCAACAGCTTTGAAATACACTATTTGCACCTGTCATTGCTGGTGTGCAAGCTTCTGCTGGTCAGTACTGGTCAGTACTGCAGCATGATGGACATCTCAACCTGCATTAATACAGACCAACATATTGTGCATGTCCGCACACATACAGGCGGGACTGCCCAACATGTGCTCTTGTTTCAAAAAGAAGGGTATGCAAGGCCATAGCAACATGCATGCTGCTCTGTGAAGCTAACACACGCACACACGGACACTGCTAGGCACATGATAACATCCATCGTTGAGCAGGCTTTGCTTGCCTGATGTCCTGCCAAGCATTAGACACATGCAAATGGCAGCCAGGGTCCAGAGAGCTTCCTGCTGCTATAGCTGTAAATGTGGAGTCTGCCACCTTGCTGCAGGCTAGCCCCAAGCCCGGTCAGAATATGACCAACTGACCATCCCGTGCAGAAGATGGTGTCTGGAGAGCTGACTGCCTGCCTGCCTGCAGCCATATGATCAGGGGCGATCACGTAGCTGGACACATGTCAGCCTCAAGCAGATGTCAAACATGCACACATGGCTTAGGCTGATAGCTTAGCACTGCCATTGTCAGAATACGCACTTCCTCTGATGCAATGCATTGCTTCCACAACGCACTGCACCTGCAATGCAAGCTGCCTAGGGACGCATGTGCATAATGATTGACAGTCATCAGTCACCAATGTTGTGGCTGCTGCAGCTGATCCAATGATCGACATGATGTCAACACCAGTGTAGTGACAATTACAATGACAGTCTTTGCCGGACAACGGTGCAGGCTTGCCTGCTGACAGGGCACAGCTGCCAATTGGGTACAATTGGATTGGTACTACTTGCGACTAGCGTCTTTCTGCTGCTACCTTCAAAAGGAGCTGAACATCATGCGGTTCACGGCGTCATTTACCTTAGATACAACAACAAAGTACACTGCTTGGTTGGCATCAAAGGCAGTAGGCATCTAGGGACCCCACCGCTGCAGCTGTCAGGATGGGCTCCAGGTACTCTGCCAGTTGCTTCACGGTGATGACGTCACTGACCATCCTGTGGGGAACATCCACCAGCCGGCCTTGCTTGGCCATTAGGTGGTTGCTGAACACTGCACGCCCTGTCAACCTGCATTGTGTGCAAACAAGCTAGCAGAAGGAGCAAGAGATGTGCTGCATTGCAGGAAGGACGCACAGGCAAAGGCACAACACAAAAGCAAAGGCACACAGTCTCTGGCTACAGAACAACGACCCTACAGATAGCACACAAGACTGACAGGCCACATCTGGTGGCCTTTGTGAACAAACACACAGGTACAAGCGCTGGCATCAGCAAAAGTGGTGCAATCAGTACGGGTGGTGCATGACCTGCCAGGGATGTTGGTGATGTAGTCAGGGGTTGACAGCCTCAAGGTGATTGGCTGAGTTTTGCTGTCTTGCGACTGAAGCACTGCATCCACCCAGTAGCTCTGAATGAGAACCCGGGCCCTAAAGGAAAGCTGCAGCTGTTCCAGAGCTGCACAAAGTTTTCTATTGCCGAGAAAGGGTGGTTTGTCAGGCGCAGGTCTGGGTCCCATTCTGTGCAACTTCCCTTGCAGGCTGGACCATGCTGATTGTTGTTGGGCAGGTGCAGCTGGATGCGGCTGCAGCCAGTCCAGAGCCTGGTACAGCTGGGTCAGCTCAGCACTTGTCAGCTGTGGTGGTGTTGACATCTCACTAGGCTTGCCAGACAGAGCAAGCAACTGATCTAGCATCAATGTCAACTGTGTTCGGCGCAAACGCCCTATGACTGCTGGACTCCACGCTGTGTTTGCATATTCTTGCTGGGTACCCTGTCGCCTGTTGGAGCTCAAGAAAAAAGAAGCTAGACTGTCAGTGTCTGCTTGCTGGACAGGCACCCTCAGCTGAGCACATGCAAGCAGAACATTGCTGATGCCTTGCGGCGTCGGCTGCTGCCCTGGCACATTGCACAAAGCCACCATCCTGCCCACCATGGACATGGCCAGCTCATCTGAGGGCGCATACTTTAGCTCACTCAATGCCCACATTGTGTTTGCAATGTTCTGAGCATCTGGAAGCTCAGTAGCTTGGCGGCTCTTGAGCAACACACCAAAGCGTTGGCACAAAGCATCCAGCACCTCGACGGAAGGTGCAGCAGCTGGTATTGCGACCAGGCTGTGTAGTGTGTTTGCCACAGCTTGGCTGGCAAAGGTTGACATGCTTACAATAGTCAAGCGCCCACAGATTGCCTTGACCAGTCCCCCATGGCACGGCTTTACTTGAAGCTTGGCACATGCCACTAGTACATTTGCGAAATGCTGCCCAATTGCAGCGTCCATATCAGCCATGAATTGGTGTGCCAAGCTGTCTGTCATGCCTGGCACCAGGGCATCTGGGTTCACTCCCAGCTTGGCTGATGACCAGAACATGTTGGCTGCCTGGCGTGCCTCAAGATCTGGCAGCAGGGGCTGCAATCTCTGGAACATTTCGGTGAGGAAAGCGTGCATCTCATGACAAGCTTGCTGCTGCTTCTGCTGATCTAAACGAGCCCATGCTGGTGTCCAAGCCTTGGCTGCGGCTCCAATGATGCCATTGAGGTGCATGTGGTTGACGCATGACTCAGGTCTGGAGCACAGTGCTGACATGTCGTTGTAAAAGCTGTCCAGTGCAGATTCCGGCTGGGGACCCCTGACAGACTGCATGAGCATATCCTTCTGGGCCTTGATGTAGGCGGCTGTGCGATGGCCTTGATCCTGGTCTGGATTGCCCAGCTTCTGCATGCACATCAAGCATAATCACATTCTTTGCGTCGATCTGATGCACTGACAGGAACGTAACAGCTAAAACGCAAAGCCAATGAAGCCAATTAACATGCTGAGAAACTGAGGGTAGAAGCGTATGTACCTGGTATCCATGGCGCTTTAGATTTTCATGGCCTGCTGTTCTGCTTGATTGAGGTGCTGCCTGCAGGGCCATGACACTTGTGTTATGCCTTGCCAACAGATAAAGCTGTGCCTTCGCGAAAAGCCTTACCTGCTTTGAAGTCCAGTGCGAATTTCTGCTGGGCTTTAAAAGGGCTGCTTCGTGTTTTCCTCCAGCTGATGAGCCTGCAGCTGCAAACGTACGCAGCGGAAACCTGCAAGGCTTTGAATCACTCGACAAGCCCTAGCTTTCATGGCCAAACCAGCAGTGTATGCACCATCTCACATAACACACGCACCGCGTACAATGACAACTGTAGTGCGTTTTACAAAGCTTAAGTCTGCTCCTGGGGCAAACGGCCCGTACGAGGTTCCACATGAGTACGAGACCTTGAGGGCTGGCGACAGGGCTGCGCAAAAGCAAGTCACCAAAAGCTGCACACCGCAATACAGGCGCCAATGCACAGACTGAGTGAGCTAGCCTGACAGCAAAACAGCGGACGCTGGTTTCGGAGCCACTCGAAGTTGACCAAAAGCTTGAGCGTTCCCTCGTAGGGCCCTCGTAGAGATCTCTCAGCGCTTAAATTGAGCAATCCAGTCACATGATGTTGCGGCTGTTCCTCTTCACTGCTCGCAACACAGAGTGCCTCACTGATAAGCCAGTACAGTACGTAGGTGCAGCGGTCATGGGGTGAGTGTCCTGCACTAACGCGATGGACAGCAAACAGCTTCACAAAGACGCCGAATCAAAGTCAAAAGACTTTGACACCAGAAATCTGTGCTGAGCTGCAGGCTACAGCAACTGCGCACTTGGGCACCAGAGCCTTCAGGAGGAAGCAAAGTGGACTCACAGAACACTTTGCCTGCTGTCGAAAAGCCTGTCCAGCAGACTACAAGACAGGTGAGTACTGGTTCTTGGCCACATAATTTGGCACCAAGAGCGTTTGAGCCTGTATGGTAATTGTAATAATCATGCAGGTATTTGGAAACCCTGCTGCTGCCAGTTTAGCTGTCAATCATGTGCAGCGCAGCATGAAGTCCAACTGGCCTTGCAGTCAGGAGGTAGGCTAGGCTATGTTACTGTAGGTATTTCAGTACTGCATAACTGCAGTGGTCTGAAGTGTCGCTTGCAAATCTAGAAATGCTGATTGTGTCTGAATGCAGCGTGATCACAGTGAAGGTCATCTGAAACAGCCTCAGCAGTTAGAGTCGTACACCACATCTGAAGACTGCCTGAAGGATAGCAAGGTCAATCACATGGCCCCTATGCATACTCACAAGACAGCTTCTGCACAAGCAGGTCTGCAAGAGGCCTCCAGACAGGTGAGGCATTCTAGAAGCCTGAGAAGCATCTCTAAGACAGATGAGCGAAAGAGCTGAGCACACAAGTGATGCTTGGAACACTGTCTGCAACAAATGTTGCCCTCGAGCACAAGCACCAGGCATTGCAGACGCATGAAAGGCCACCTGTGTGATCACAAAACCACAGCAGTTTTGCAAAAGATGACGCCTTGCAGATGAGCGACTCACACATGTGCAAACACATGTCGCAGGTACGGGACACAATTATGACCTGTCATTTTAGCGCAGTGTGAGTCATAACAAGGATGAGCTGCTTGCCGTGCAGGACTTTAGAGTCAAAAAAATGAGCCACCCTTCACATGTCACAACTTACATCAAGGAACAGCAGAGGATCGCGTCGACTGGTGTCAGAGGTCGTCGGCCAGACGAAGCATTGCTGAGCTTCTACGCATCCATGGAGCACCTCTGCTCCACAGCTGGATCCCTTCTGGATTACATCAGTCTCAGTGCAGTCATCACAGCCATAGCGCAGCTCTCGCCATCAGCTCCAGCCAAGAGCGGCTTCAAGCCCAGTGCAAATTCAGCTGCCTTTGAGCTGAAGCGTTTCTGGGGCGTTCTTCTTCTTCAGCTGGAGCCCATGACGTCTGCTGTTGGAGCAAGAGAAATCAGTAACATCTTGTGGTCTTCAGCAAAGCTTGGGCTGCATCCAGATGCCTTTGTGCCAGGCATGACTGATGCCTTGGCAGCCAAAGTGCTGCAGCTAACAAGGGGCGAAGGCAGACGCCAACCAAGTGCACAGAGATGTGCCAACTCCTTGTGGGCTCTTGCCACCCTGGGCCATCATCCTGCAGACAAGGGCTTGATAGACGCTGTCTGCAACCATTTCGCCATGCTCATCAAGCATCATGACAAAAGCAAGCAGCCAAATGCGAAAAATGCTGCCAATGTTGTGTGGGCTGTTGCCACCCTGGGCCATGAGCCTGCAAACAAGGGCTTGGTAGATGCTGTCTGCAACCATTTTGCCATGCTCATTGAGCATCATGACAAAAACAAGCGGCCTAATGCACAAGCAGCTGCCATGGTTATGTGGGCTGTTGCCACTCTGGGCCATGAGCCCGCAGACAAGGGCTTGGCAGATGTTGTCTGCAACCATTTTGCCATGCTCATCAAGCATCATGACGAAAGCAAGCGGCCAAATGCGCAAACCGCTGCCATTGTTGTGTGGGCTGTTGCCACCATGGGCCATGACCCTGCAGACAAGGGCTTGGTAGATGCTGTCTGCAAACACTTTGCCATGCTGACCAAGCATCATGATGTATTCAAGCGGCCTTCTGCACAAGGAGCAGCCAACGTGATGTGGGCTCTGGGGAAAATGAACCATGCGCCGTCAGACAGTGTTGCATCTGACATTTTAGAGCGTTTTATGGTTCTTTGTGGTTTGCCAAGACAAGCACCAAATGCACAAGAACTGAGCAACACCTTGTATGCCTGTGCTATGCTCCGTCTGAAGGTCAAAGACCATGTCAGGCTTGCCTTGGTTGATGGGCTGCTGAGAATAGATAGGTCATGTGGCTACAAACAACACTACTGCAATGCTGCTTGGAGCTTGGCTGTATCTGGCGTGCTTTCTTCTGAGATGTTTCTTGCACTGCTTGAGCGCTTGCAGCCTTTGCCTACTGCTGAACCGACTCATGTTGCTCTGACCAGACAGGGCCTGTTCCAGTTGTATCAGGCTCTGGACTTTTTGCACCCTCTACCAATGGCTGCTGCACAACAATTGCAAGGGATGGTGACCAGATTGGGACCGGGACCCTTGCCAAAAGAGAGGAGTGCAGCCGATCTGTCTGCTAGCGAGGACCTGTGTGCGGTCCTGGAGCAGCTCCGCGTGGCCTTCACAGCCAATGTCCCCTTGAGTGGGTACCAGGCAGCTGCTGTGCTACAACCACGTGATGATGTCACAGTTCCAGTGGTGTTGGTTACCAAAGCCTTTGATCATTTCAGAAACCAACATTGGAGTTGTGCATTCTCTTTGTGTTCCCTCTACATCACTGCAATGTATGGCTAGAAAGGCATGTTGCGTCCATATCTCTTGTCACACAGAGACATTTTATCATACCATACTATGCGCAATAGCAGCAAGTTGTGAACATGCTGCGCAACACAGAAGCACCAGCCTGCGGTCATCAAGCAGGTGTCTTTCATTTTTGCAGGCTGACAGGGCGTGCCATGTTCAAGCAAACCCTGCTTGCAAAGCATGGTAAGCTGGTTCTCATCCCTCAGCATAAGCTCAGCAGCAGCGTTGATGAGCTAGCAGCATATCTTCAGCAGGAGCTTGAGGCTGCAGTGGGAGGCTCTCTGGAGGCCTACCGCTGTTGAAGGGGCGGTCACAAGCCTGCACATGCTGCCTCCTTGCCAACAGACACACACCATCTCCCGGCTCTGCTTTCCTGTCCACGGTCAGCAGCATCTGTCCTGTGCTTGTGGGTCTGTTACATTTGTCAGGCAAGCAAGATCCTTCAAGCGAAAAACCCTTTTTTGAAAAATTACAACCTTTTCTAAAAAAGGTGTGTGCAAATGTTGTTGTGACTTTTCCAGTAGTTAGCTCTCAGTGTGGGTCAGGCGTGCTGCTTGCATGTCAGCATTTGGGCCCTCAGATGCGCTGAGGCGTCTCACGTTACAGTGAGTTAGAGCTACACTTGTTGTTTGTGCCTTGTTTCAGATGCAGCCCAGCTAGCAGATACCGTCAATGTTAGGCCCAGCATCTACTGCAGCAGACTTGGTGCAAGCATATGCTCAAGGAACCTGCAGCTGTTTTCAAAGCTCCAGCGCTGCTAGCAATCTCGGCATATGGATAGGGCCCAAGTCAAATCTTGATGTCAATCGTGTGAAAGCCCTGCTGTGCTGCAGGAGTTGGGTGGAAGTTGCCTAGGTTTCAGGTCATAGGACACTGTGGGTAACAGCTGTGGTAGCTGATGCACTGGACCAGGCATTGGATGTTTCATCAGGTCAGCCTACGAGAGTTTGTGGCATTTTGACAGTCAGACATGCCGACGCTATGTCACATCTTGTTGTCTGAGTGGAAGGTCAGTCCCATAAATCATCGGCAATGACGCAGACTGCTTGACACCAATGCCTGTCTTCAGGCTTGGTTTATATGCACTTGCATTTACTTCCTGCTCGAATTTCACATGATTCAGCTGACACCGGATGTTGGAAAGCCTACGGCATATGAGTTACATGCCAGTCTGGAGCATAACTAGAAGCCCTCTGCTAGCGTGTGCCGCGCTAGTCGACTCAAGGAGTAGGCACTACGTGTTCAATTCTTGTGAATTGATCGCTGCCAGTGCATGTACTTTCATGACAAAATGGGCTTTGTGTTGCAGGTCAGTTGACATACCAGACTGCTGCAGCATCTGCTGTGGCTGCAGCTGATTGAACACTGACTCCCTGCACCTGGTCATGCAGCATGAGACATGCATTGAAGCATACAGGTACTACAATTGCACAACATGCAACTTCTTTGCCTGTGCTTCGTTGACATCATCACAGCTTCGGCTGTTGCGCTACTCAAAGCCGCCTTGTGATATCGGATGTGCCTTGCAGATTTGGTACCGCAGCGCTTGTCAGCCCTCCTCACAGGATTGAAGCACTTTCAGGCAATTCAAGATCTGATGTGCATCGGCTGACTGATCCGCATGGGCAACAGATCCTTTATGACGAGATAGATGTTTCCATCACTATCAAGCAAAAACAAGGGCGCCGGGCTGAGGATTCATTTTTGTGACACAGATTACAGCAGCTTGCAGCTCTACAGGACTGTTCACAAAGCTGATCATTCAGTTTGCCTGTGTTTTGGCTGTTTGCCTACTGTCAAATGCTATTCCTGTAGGAGACTGATCAGTAGCTCCAGGTGTGGCTGCCATGGCCTACATGTTGACACACGTCGCTTTGGCAAAAGAGTTGACCATTGCAGCAGGGAGGGCAAGGTTAACGTCTGTCTTGTGTGCATGTCCTGTTTGACTGCCGTGCATGCAGTAACATACATGAGCAGTATAGCCACCTTTTGTATCAGGCTGTATCAGATTCTTTACTGTCCAAACACCATGTGTCAGGCAGTTATTTCTTGTTCTGCACCAAGACAATTTGTGTCCGCTAGTCCACTGTTACCTTGGCTACTAAGTTTTGTTGAGCTAGGATAGAGTGTACATTACGAAGAGTAGCCCAGGCGTCATGATACCTCCTTCATTATAGCATTGCTGCTGCAAATTCCTTGGTGCGCTGTTGTCACCTTGAGCATTTAGTGCTTAGTGTATTTTGATCTCCCGGTTACTGTCTGTTGAGTTATCTGCATCTGGTGAGTCTTGATCTGATGAGAAAAACGGAAATTGCTTGATTGATCATGATCTCTCTCAGGCAATGCAGCAGCAGCAAGTGAGGATATCGGCACACCCCTCAACTCCAGGCACCCCCAATGAACCAGGCAGTAATGGGGGACAAGTCCAAGTCAGCAGTTTGTAGGGCTATCGAGCGTTTGTATATCAAGATGAAGCAAACAGCTGACTGCACAGTCACAAAGCAAAGCTGACCGGTCATGCACAACTGGTCAGTGAATATTGTCATAACATCACATGTACTTTGTTTTTGTTGGTGACTATCTGCATTGTGGCCAGGGTGTATGATCTGTGGTCACTTGTCATACTATGATATGTGTCCATGTGTTCTTTGTAGCAAAGGTCAAGGCCAATCTGATGTCATATTTGTGCTTGTACGCTGAATGCAAGTTCAGCAGCTGCTGCGCAATGGCTGCTATTGCGATGCATGCAGTCCTGCTGGAGCCAACCGGCCGCCTCAGCAAAGGCTTGTAAAGGGGTTGCAGTGTCAGCCGGGGGCATGGCAGAGATGCACAGCACTAATCACGTGCTGTCTGGATGTCAAGCATCAGTTCCAGCACTGGAATGGTTCCCACTGCCAGGGCCTGCATGTGCAAGCAGATATACCCTCATGCTATTGTCAGCAGCCAAATCTGAACCTCATCTAGGCAGATGCACACATGCAAGCTCGCCTATGCTATACAGGTATGGAGGCTGTGTGATCCAGTGCAAGGCTTGAGTCTAATGTGGACAAAGGATTCGGGCCATTCTTGCAAGCCGTCCACAGGCAGCAACATCTCAGTTTTGCCACCTTGATTGTCACAAGAAGCTTGGGACGGCCATTCTGTTCAGCAATGCTGTATGCTGCTGCGCCCATTAGTAGATGCCAAATGCCAAGCAGACCCAAAGCTGATTGCAGCCAGAGCTCTGTGTCTTCTGAGATTGCTCCTATGCGAGACCAGTCTCCAGAAAATGCTGCGTCAACAGCTGCAAGGACTAAAAGCAGGGTGGAACCTGCAGCAATGTTGCACAAGTGTGTGTGAGGAATCATGTAACTCCAGCAAGCGTAAATGCGTGTGCAACATTTGAAATGGCTGAAACAATTATTGCTTTCTTGGGGCATAATCACCTTGCACAATGCTACTGGAAACCACAGGCTGGATGGCCACCGGCAGTTGCAGGGGGAGGTTACTAGCCCTGCAGACCTGGAACGATCAGTTGGCGCCGTTGTGCATAACAGAAACCGGCATTCCCTTCAAGACTTTTTCAGCAGTTCTAACCTTGGCTTTACTCGTCCTGCCTCTATCTCTAGCTTGGTGCAGTAATTTGGCGTGCACAAGTGCTTGGCCTCGTGAGGGTGCCCTTGAGATAATGCTATGTGCAACATGCACATGCACACGGCACTGCACCAGATACATCGCGAGCAGCAGGCTCGCGGTCAAGGCGTTTGCCGGTTCAAACAAACGGCTTATCAAGCGCTGACTGATCTGCCACCTGAGCTGACCTGTGAGCTCACCGTGCGGCGAAGGGCAAGCGTCACTGAGTTGATGGAACTGTCGTCAAGCAGGAGACGCAAAGATCCACGAAGACGGGTGAACGTTGCAGGAACACATCGATGCACACATACGGTCAAACCTCACAACGTTGACCCACAGCCACAGCCCTGTGCATGGGTGAACAGGTAAGCCCATCACCGATGTGGTAGCTTGGCGCAGCATTGCCAAAAAGTCATAAAGACTGCCTTTATGGACACACTGGGATGAGACCAATTGCAACAAGCGTGAGCAGTGCTATGGACACTTCCACTGCAGACAATGCCACAAGACTATTGTCCTCACCATACGAAGCAGCTGTAATAATCAAACTTTGTCATCATGCTGTCACACACACTATCCTACATCAAATAAACCAAATGCTTTGCATTGACCTATTGTGTTACTGACCTATTTTGTTACTAAACTGATCATGACTGCAGAACGCTGCAGTCGTACAAGACGCAGCAAGGCTCATCGAAGTCATTCATTGCAAAACAGTCGGCGCAAAGCTCAGGAGCATTGCTCAGACATCAGCCCTCCAGGAACACCTTGGCACCCCTGCCAGCCCTGTTGCATTCGTTGATTGCCTCCTTGACTTCTTCAAACTTGTAAGACCGTCCTGCAAATGCAAATGATTGGTGCCAATCCATTTTTGCACCTTGTGTAGCACAGGACACCACGGAAAACGAAAACACGACCACTCTAATTTTACAATGACATATGATCAACTGAAGCGCTGGGCAGATGCTGGCATTGACCAATGTGTTGTACAGCAAACAAAAAACGCTCTCAAGTTTCCAATGACACACACAAAGCTGGCCATAGCGGTGATCCACAGAAGCGATCTAGCACAGGACCTGATCAAATAAATAACCACGCTGCTTGCTGCATGATTGTGTGTGCACACAGGCAGCCTGCTGGTCACAACTAACAACTCAAGATACACCACAAGCATTACCTGGAAGCCATGCAACGCTGCACATGACACAGACCAATATTGACCTTGTTCACACAGAAGTGCACAAACTTTTGAGACACGTGTGTGATCATATGGTTTCTGTCAGAAATATCAAGTACGGTGTGAAAAAAATCACGGGATGAAAAGAAATCTGTGAAGAAAAACCCTATGAAAAACAAAGGGGGTGTGAGATGTGCCTCACCTGAGTTGGGCTCCAGAATCTTCTGCTCCAGCAAGCTGAGCACCTCCTTGATCACTTCCTGCTTGTGAGGCTTCTCAATCCAGTCATAGATCAAGAACCCAGTCAACACCTGCAGAGGGGAAACAACACGTCTCCCACAGCTTTTATTTCTTCTATGGGCAACATCGATTGCTTCTATGGGCAACATCGATTACTTGCAAAGCTAGCTCTTGGCTAGACCTGAGTGGAAGGTGTGTTGTGTTGCAATTGCAGGCAGCTTTGTGTGATCAAGCAGACATGCTTGTCTGTTTGCAGAGCTAAGACTGATTTCTCCATCATAAAGAAATTTATGCGCTGCATGATTAACATCTTGCGATGCCAAAAGATGCTGCAACCTGACTAAACCAGGTGTCATGCAGCCAACAGGCAATACCTTGGTGTTTGCCAGCAGATCGCTGTTTGAAGCAGAGACAGAGGAGGGGTCCAAGGCTCCATACAGCATGTATGTGCCAGACTTCCGGATGGAAGCAACCACCTTGGGGGACATTTTACCACCAATGGCATCAATGGCACCGTATGCCATCTTGCCACCTGCAAAGCAGGCATCCATGTCAAACTTTGTTCAGGTCAAGGCAAGGTCCTTTTTTCCCTCCAAGGCTGTCCAAGGCTTGCGACTGGGGACAACAGAAAGGTGCTTTCCCCTGCTTAGTGCTCATTATGCAGAGGCCTCAAGTAAACATTCATACTCACAGTGTGGTTGGCACTGTATGCAACACAAGGGCACTGTATGTAAAAAACAGGGCTCTCAGACTAAAAGAGAGCAATGGTGAGCTGAGCTTGATAGTTTCGCTGAGCAGCATTCTCAAATCACTGCATACAAGCAGTTACAGCAAAAATGAAATTATGACACAGTTCAACTGTGTATATCACATTGTGCACAATTGACATTGGGATTAGTCAACATCATTTCCAATTGGCTGTATTGCAGGAGCACAATCGTCAAACAGCAAACATAGCAAGTAAGCATCGAGAATTGTACCAGTGATCTCCTTGACTCTCTTCTGAATGTCCTCAGTTTCACTGTTGATGACATGCTCGGCCCTGCACCAATAAAACCACAATTTATGACAAACTACATTACAATTTTCATCTCTGTTTCATTCCCAGACATGTCACCTGCCCAGCGCTGTCAAGGAGTAGACACAAACCTTGTGCACAACCCAGCAGGTTCTCGTGGAGCACCATAGAAAGCAGGCCAAGCACATGCGCACTTCTCATGGGCCAATGTGTAATGCATCTCTATTTTTTCTTTAGGCTTACCCAATGGACTTGAGCTCATCAACCGCCTCCTTGCGGCGTACTACATTGATGGTTTGCACACCATAGTGCTTGGCCAAGGAGATCATCTGGCGTCCCAGCACTGAGGTGGCAGCAGTTTGCAGCAAGAACTCTCCTTTGGGGATGTTTTGCTCACGCAGCATGCCATAAACAGTCATGGGGTTGATCTGCATGCAGGCGATAGAAATTAAAGTGTGTGACAGGTGTTGCAAAGTATGTTGGGCATGAGACAGAGCATTATTTGCCACTGACCCAGCTGGAATGACCTGGGAGGATGTGAAATAGCATATACAATCGTGACAGGCGCAAGACAAGCAACATAGCAAATCTGTCATGCATATCACATCTATTTGAGTGGAGCGCAGAGATGGCACGACAGCATTGCGCATGCCTGTCATTGAACAGTGATGTTTCAGACTGCAATACATGACATGCGGTTGTAAGCAGCAAAGAAGAAAGACTTACAAAGATCTGAGCAGCAGTTTGGTCACTCAAGCTCTCTGGAACAAGGATCTGCAGCAAAACAATATGATCAGTGGTGTGTGATGACCACCAGCATGCTGGTGCCACAAGCGTCCTGCTCACAGTTGAAGCATGCTCCTGTTGCTCACCAAATCCTTCTCTGGGATGGCAACATACTGAGCCCAGGAGCCCCGACCCAGGCCAAGGGGCAGCTGCCACTCGCTGCCCCTCCTTGAACTTGGATGCGCCTGGGCCATTCTTCACAACCTTGCCGACACCCTCTGAACCAGGGGTGGATGGCAGAGGGACAAGACCGCCCCAGCCAGTCTTGATGAGAATGACGTCTGTTGGGTTCACTGGTCTCAAGTAAGCATTCACCAGAACCTCGCCCTGCTTGGGCTCAGGTACTGGGGCTTCAACTACCTGGACGTGACTCAGGTCGTCCTTCACGCTGAACTCATCGAGCTTGACAATCTTGTTAGACGGGGCCATAGCGGCGAACAGTGTGTGTTGATCGGCAACGGGTTTTTGCAATGATCGAACAAGCGATTGAGGTATGACTGCCGATGCAGAGCTGCACACTGCCGGCACAGGAGTTTGCATGCATGCATGTCGTAAGTGGGCAGTCCGCATCGTAATAATTTCAACTTGGACAGTTTGACTACACAGTCGGTGGAATCGGACCGTTCCCAAGGTCACATCTAATCTGCAGAGCCTGAAAAATTGCCACAGTTACCTGTGACTAGTTCAGTGTATCAGTTGCTATTCTGCACTGGCGCATCGCTGCTGATCAATCTGTACATGACAGAGAAGATGGGCTTGCTTGGGGTCTTGGGATGTACAATGTACTGCACAGCAATCTGTAGATTATCTATTCCATCGCAGCTATTCTGGTAGAGATTTCCACTCCAGGTGAAATTTGACCAAGGACCTGCATTCAGAATCCTCATTTGGCGCATGCAGCATGCGGCATGCTGTTTCTGACGCTGTGATCCCGCAGCTGAGCGATGAGTGCAAATACTTTCAGATGTCTAAATCACCACCTGAGCGCAACCTTAAGCTTGACCAGGCTTCGCCTGAGTGATGTAGCTTCAATTTTTGGTGCCCAAGCAATTTTTAAATAACAAAAATTAGTCATAGAGAGCACGCACCGACGCACACGACCCAGACACTGGTTTGCATGCAAAAGCACCGCCGAAGGTAGCGACAACGCAATCATCAGGTTGTTTAGGGGTGTTACCTGCGTGAGAAATACGTTGTTGCATGTCTGCCGGCACGAACAAATGTGCTTGAGATAGCCGGCGGGAAACGCGATCAGCAACTGCATGCAGTGGTATCGTATGCAGTGGCGTATTTTCAGCCATGTCTTTGCAGTAGGCATTGTGAAACAGCTGTAAAGTGTTCATCGCGACAATGCCAGCTTCGATAAAGGCTGTCTACTATTGTAGCAGTCAAGCCTCAAACCAGTTGATCTGTGCTGAGCTATGCAGCACACTTATCAAGAGAGGGCACAGCGTCATTGTTGTAGCAGACAACGTATTCACTTGCTTGAATCATCTGGAAAACGATGCTAAGTTTCAGCATCTTCAGCTCACGGGCAACAAGCAGCATGACCTGCACCTAAAGCCAAAGCAAGGTACAGCTTTGGTTGACTCAGAGGCAGCATGGCTTAGGGCACAAAAGGCCGATGTAGTAATATGTGGAGCGGTGCCGTTTGGATGTTCAGCTGCTGCAGCTGCTGGAATCTGTGCAGTCTGCATTGCCAACTCCACAGGAGGTGAGGCGACAGTCAGACCTACTACAGCTTATCTTGGAATGCTAGCCGTCACATGCATTTCCTGGCTTTATACTACGAATTGCATGCAGCGGCTGCCATGGCTTAAGAGAACAGTATGGCAACAAGAAGCACCACATCTGAGCTGCATTCTATTAGGCAAAACCGACAAAAGTCACTCAAATATGTTGCTTTGTGTCAGCGTGTGGTCTTCATCTGTGTGTAATAACACAGAGAAAGCGCCTGCAGACTCTGTGTACGGGCAGCAGCATCAGCCGGGCAGCTCCAACCCTTGGGACAATGGTATTGGCTATGCGCTGGCCACCATTCTGCTACGCCTGCCTGGGCATGCTCCAATGCTGTCCTTCAACCACATCATGGACATCCCTCTCATTGTGCCTCATGCCAAGCTAAGCCAAGAGCAAGTGAGTGGTCCGCCTCACATGCCAGACAGACACCATTACCTGCAAAGCAAGCAGCTTGAATTCAGCTGCATTGCATACTGGCTTTGATTCCTGATGCATCTGGACCAGCAAATATAATTAGTTGCCTCAAATAGGTCGTGCATAAACAAACTTTTCGCAGTCCTGGCAGCTTGCCCTGGCCCTGGTTTCTCTGATGATTTGTCAATGCTCTTACCCACCTGCTTTGTTTCTCTTCTCACAGACTCAGTTGGCGGCTCTGCAAGCCAGGCATTGTACACATGCTGCGTGCTGTTGCAGGTGCGGGCCTATCTGCACATTGACGACACAATGTACACGGTACTGACCTCTGCTGATGGAGATACAACATCCCTGGATCTGAGTGACCATTGGCAAGAGCTTCCCCACCTGAACAAGCTGGGAGAGCATTTTGAAGAGCTCATGGAGCAGCTGTCCATCTCCATGCCTCGCAAGCAGCTGGCACTGACACAGGCTGACCTGGTATACCATGCACCACACAATGTTTGCTGCTTGTCTTGCCCTGGCAATGGGAACCAGTATCTACAGTCACATGCCGCCTAGTGAATCCTCTGCTGAATGTTGCTGACAATCACCCATCCTCTGTCTTCATTACTGCGCTTGCAGTTGCTACCGCTGAGAATGACTATACCCTTTTCTGTCTGGCCAAATGTGAGAAAGCTATGACGCATGCCTGGAGCGTTTGCAGGGCATGCATTGCTGTACGGCTCTTTCCTTGTTCTATACCATGTGATGCAGCGTATGTGATGATCATGCAGGTGAGTATTGCCAATTGTGTGGTTGGGCCGCTGGAGTACAGCACAGCCACGCTGTGCCTAGCTCACAGCGTCCCTTTCATCTACGTCAAGCAAGGCAAGTCAAGCGATGAGCCCTTCATCTGTAGCCTGCTGCACAAGCACGGCTTGGGCATGGAGATGACGCTGGATATGTACAACTCCTCTGGGACTCTCTGGGATGAGTGTTTGGACAAATTGGAGAACTGGAACAGGAGAACTCGGAAAGAGCTTCCAGCCAGCACATACAGGTGACCCAGCCAGTTGCTGTGTTGTGCTGTAATGTATGCTCATGTATGTGTGTCCATGATGTATCCATAATGTACCTGTTATGTACTGGCATCTGCTAGGCTTGTTACGTGGTCATGAAATGTGGGCATGACTGGCACCATCCTTTGCCTGCGACCTCCCAACTTGGCCACGTTGACTTCATGACATGCTAGGCTGGCCATTTCATTTCCAACATCTCATCATTGCCCTCATGATGAAGGTCTTCAGCAGCTCAGGCGTCCTGACAAGAGTGTTCTTGTACAACTGTTAAACAGCAGCATGTTTCAGAACAAAGGCAATTACTGAGTTGATCTGCCTGAACCGCCTCCTTGCCTTGCTTTATTCTGGTGCTCCATAGTACAAGCTGGGGCTTCTCAAGCACTTATATAACATGACACAGCAACACAGTCACATGCTGAAGACCCTCTCTACGCAGATGCTTACCGTGCCTTTGCATGCAGTGAGCCCACAAACGGTGCTGAGGTGGTCGCCGAGATTCTGGAGCACATTGGGCAAGAGAAGGGGCCCAAGCCACATGGCATGGGGCCACATGCAGCCATTGCACTGCAGCGCTCACTGACCAAGAGTGGTTCCATCAGGCTGAAGGACTCACTGATGTTGGCCCACATGGTGGACCAGGAGGCCTCCAAGCAAGAGGCAAGCTGGTGCACATCATGCTTGGTCGTCCAGCATCTTACTGTGCAGAGCACAGCCCCATGCTGTCCATCACACTGCAGCAAGTGCTTTACAAGCAGAATTGATGACAGCGATGCTCAATGTGTGTCACATCAGCGATACAAATGTGCCGTGGATGGCGCATACTGTTGACCAAACAGCTGGCATTGGGGTGCTTCTCTGGTCAAGCTTATCAGGCCTGACAGCATACAAGCCATTGAGTCCTGTTCTGTCTGTCCTGTTGCCATTGTTAGCAGTTGACATCGCTCACATGACTAGGAACAGATGCCTCTGATGGCTCTGACCCTAAGTCTAAACCACGCTGCAGCTGTGCTGAGTAAACTTGAGAAGTCACGGCTGGTTGTATCTGTCTGGTGCATGCTGTCTTGCAGGTTGTCATACCAGCTTGGTACTCTGAAGAACTGAGTCAGGAAATGCAGGAGCTGTCATTGCAAGCAGACAAGCTGGTACCTGCACTGCTTGGTCCAAGGAGCAATAGTACAAGTCAGCTCCTTGTGAGCAAAGGTAAGCATGACCACTTTTCTCATTTCCTGAGTTTAGGCATGCTGCATGCACAGGATTGTGCTTGGTACTGCTGCTGTGTGATAGCAGTGCAATACAGCAGATCAAGCTTTCCATGCAACCAAGCCTGCTGTGTGGTTGCAATGTACAAGCCACGCCACACTGACACAGTCTGACTGTCAAAGAGGCACTCTTGTAAGTCAGGTCAGATATTGCTCTTTCAACACGACCTCATTGTAGAGCTTGGCAGCAAGACAGCAGGGAATCTGTAGCAATTGGTTGGCTGTGTGCTGGTGTGTCAGACATCTGAATGACTGTGACTCCATGCTTGCGCTCATCATCACAGCACTGTCATGTGTAACATATATACCTCGTCATCTAGCTACTTCCCATCATCACTACACCATCTCAAATGGCGCCCTGGCACCAATGGGCAGTCTTGCATTGGCCGCCAAGCCAAAGCAGGCCTTGCAACACCACATGTCCATGCTACACAACTGCCTACGCAGCTACATTGCAGCTGTAGCGCAGCGTTATTGCTGTGACACAGCTATGGTGCAGCTGTGTCTCTGCAAACCATTTGACTCAGACAATCTTGCGTATGCTCTGGCCAGTCTCAGCTCTGCGCTCAGTGGTGTCCCTGCAGCAAATGCATGCTCTGAGGTGCTGTCTGCACCTGGGCTGATGAACTTGCCTGTTCAGGCATGCATCATTTGGCCTTGACCTTGTGAAATTTGCCACTGACTGTGTGTCGACTCCCCAGAGACACATGTCTGTTGATTGATAGATAAACTATGATCAGGTCTCTGTAGATGGATACATACTGACCTTGTGCTTGTAGGTGACAGACTAATGGCACAGCGACCAGAGGCACAAGCATTTCTGAGGCATGTGGCGCAGCTAGCAAGCCCAGCTGACTTTCTGCCGGGCAGATCCTCACACACAATCCGACTGTTCCGTGAGGTGCAACTCACTCTCTTTTCAGCCATGACATCATTCAAATGACATTCATTGCTTGCATTGATGGCAGCATCACAGGGATGTTGCAAACGCCCAGCTGGTGCATATGACATGCATATGCCTCTTTGTTTGTCAGCCCATGCAAGCTGCCTGCATTTGTTACAAATGCAATGGCCCGTCTTTGCTGGTGATCCAATTCTGCTATGACCTCATCTGATGCTGCAGAGTGGTTTTGCAGGGGAAGGTACATGTTGGTCGTGCAGCACATAGCATAGGCCTATTTGGTGGAGTGTGTACAGACTACAGTGGCGGGTTATGTCTGCATGCTGCAATGCCACAGGCCTGCTTTGTAGCATGTCAGCTGCAGCCAATGGAGCCCTCGCAGTCAAAAGGTATGTTCTGATGTTATGTTCATGGTGATACGTCTTGAGTGTTGGGTATTGGGTATTGAATATTGCGTAGGCTGCAACCCTGCCATGTTGTGTTGTCTGTTTTTAGCAGTGTACCTTACTCAAAGCCATATAGCCCTTGCTAGAGACACCAAAGCTGCCATTTGCACAACACTGCTGTCATTTAAATGGGCAGCATCAAACTGCCGGGACAGTCGTTCAAGTGAATCGGGACTGTTGTCAAGTCAATAGCTGTGTGTGCGTCTAGCTGCAGGGGTTATCTAGATAAAATGGCTTGCATGTCAAGACAAGACATACTGGTAGCTCTGTGTGGTGCTGCTTTGTTTTCGCCAACAACAGCAGTGTGCAAACGATTTGATTGCTCCGTTTTACTGACCGTGTCATGACCTAAGCATGAGACTGCATGCAGGTGATGATTATCTGGTGAGAATAAAGATGCTGTCAGCAGACCAGCAGGAACCATTGTCTGTTAGTCCAGCAGGAGCCATGTTATTCACTGAGGAGTCTATGTGTGACCTGGTTGCTGGTCAAGTTGAAGCTGAGCATGTGCCTAATGGTTACAGCAGGTGCGCAGACAGTCTGCGTGTATTTTATCCAGTGCTCTGACATGTGCCTGAATGCAATCCATCTGCTGCATGTGCCCGGGCTTGCAAGATCTCTGGTGCTATCTGTGCTGACAGTCAGATGTTGCTTTGTTGCATGGACGACGACCAATGCTCAGACACAAAGTTGAGATGCAAGTCACTGGGAGTCGTGCAACATGGCTTTACATTGCAATGCCTGATGTCATCAGCATTGGGGTCCTCAATACCTGACAGGCATCCTTCTGTTGACAGACATACTTGCTTAACATGCCTTAGTTGGTGAAACAGCAGCATTTTGGTGAGAGACAGTGCAACAATGGCTTGATGTGCAGTTGGATGAGGCTTGCTGCTGAGGTCTTGTCCATGCTCAGAGACCCAGATGAGGACCAATCTGACAGTGGCTACTCAAGCGACGGCTGCCCAAAGACCCTGTCCTGGCAATACAGCATATGCAACCATCTGTCTGTTCTGATCCAGACGCCCAATGCAGACCTGTCCCACATTCCAGCAGAAGGAGTGGTAGCGCTTGTGCAAGCGGTGAGCGATGCATTGGATCAGAAGCACGGTAGAGAAGAGCTGGCTCAGTGCTGCGCAAGGGTATGCAAATGCTCCAGCCTGCTGTTGTGTCTGGCTACCGCACCAAGTGTATGTTGATGAGCCTGCAGCTGTTCAGGCACAGCAGGCTGATGTTGAGCCGAACAAGAGATGCCATGGCATAGATAGTACCACATGCCACAGGCATCAATTGCTGTGCCATAAGACACTGCCCAGGCACTAGTCATGCGCAATGGCCTGTGTCAGCCTGCATGTCCCAAATGATTTTGCAGTCCATCCTGATCCTACTTGAGTCAGATGCAGTCGACATGCTAGCAAGCATCTGCCATTGCTGAGTTTGATCAACAATGCACAACACACCACCTGACACCTCTGACTTTTGCACAGTGCTCATCAAAATAAGTATGTTTGCATGTGAAATGAAGGCAACAAAGCAGAGGAATGAAGAAAGACATTCACCCATGCCAACAACTGCACCAACGAAATAGCAATTCTGGTCCTTCAACATCTTTTTTTCTGCATTCAGACTTGACGTTGTTGACTTTCAGACGGAGATGTAGTGATGATCTAGCGATCCTGCCCACTAATTCATCAAACCAGCTCATTGACCCATCAATCCTGCCCATGAACCCATTAGTTTTGCCCACTGATCCATCAACCCTGCCCATTGACCCATCAGTCCTGCCCATTGACCCATTCATCCTGCCCACTCTGCAGGTCCAGGCTGGACAGCAGGCGCAAAGAGCTGCAGAAGCTGACTGCCAGGATGAAGAGGGCCCCTCCAACTTGGTAGACTTGCAGCACAGTTTAGTGGACTACCGAGCTGCCTGCATGGCCACTGAGGCCTCCATAGTAGGCGTCAGCTGTCAGGCTGATGAGGCGCAGTCAAAAGCAGTGCCTCTGCCAACCCACCTTGCACTTTGGGAAGTCAAGATAGGTGACATGCTATATCTTGTCATGGCATTGCAAGTCTGTGTGAGACGTTAGGTCTGTGCTTTGTGCTATCCTGACTACTGTGTATGACAGAGGCCCCTGTACCTTGTCTAATGGATCCTGTGTCTCGGCAAGGTGCTGCTAAGTCCGACACGCTGTTCTGACAACCCCACCTTGAGACTGTTGTCAAATTGGCCCTGCTGAGCTGACAGAGCAGACCATTTTCAAGCTCAAATTTGGGCCTTCTCAGCTGTGAAAGTGTTCCTGCTGCCAGTAGAGCCATGCCTCACAGTTATCAAGTCCTAGTATGCTCTCTTATTGCAGAGCTGCAAGCAACTGCAGCTTCCATGAAGGCTGAGCAGCAAGCCAGCTCAGCTGCCTTCTTGGGACACTGAAACAGCATTCACCCAAGCTGCTGTTCGACTTCAGCACCACCACACTGCCTCAACTGCAGCATCCCATGTTTTCAGGAGAACAGGCAAGGGAGGACGCTGCGCATTCCATGTTTTCAGGAGAACAGGCAAGGGAGGATGCTACACAGGCTGAGTATGAGATCAGGACAGCTGCCTTCATGGGGCTGAGGATCATGACAGATCAGGCTGCTCACTTGGCCAGGCAAGGCAGCATGATCCCACACCTCTATCCTGAGCGTCAGCTGTCCGTACTGTCTGAAGCTGCAGTACCTTTAGGTATGGCTGGCCATGACTGACGTCCACTTGCACGGTTTGCATCAGACTTTGTTGCCTCTTTGAACGCGTGACGCACTGGCTGCACAGCTGTGTGTCATGGGTCGCATGGTTACCAAAATATGCATAATCTTGTTGGCTTGCCAGTTGTGGCTTCCTGATGCAGCTTTCAAGCACCACATTTTTCTGAAAACAGCTTGCATGCTTCTCAATACCAGAAACCTTGCCTTGACGAGCAGGTGCTGCCTTTGTGCCACAGCAAAAACACAGAGTGGCTGCTCATCCTGCTGAGACAAACTGACAGTTCAGCAATATGGCATGCCAGCAAACACACCAAAAGCTGGCTCAGAACCTTTATCTGCTAAAGCCCCTGTGAGTCAGCATGTGGCTGGTGCTGATGTGACTGCCTGCTCACAACAGTTGACGGGCATGAGGCTGCTTATGAAATGAAAAAGAAGTGCAATCACTCCATCTTTTGGCATTTTGATGAGAAGTCAAGTATTATGCTGAGCTTCCCAGGGAGGTTGTTTACGTGTGTATGCGTGTGTGCAAGCAGGCAGGGGGTACCTGTCTGCTGTTCCCCTGGGGGAGTTCAGCCAGCTGTGTGAAGGCAACCTGCCAACCGCCATGATGGGTGCTGACTTCCTCCACCAGTATGGAAACCACTATGATCAGCAGACACAGGTGAGTATGAGCTCTTTTCTTATACTGCTCTGCTGTGTTGACATCAGAGCATTGAATGAACAAGTGAACTGGTATAAATCAGGAGTGATTGGCTGTCTCCACAGCTGGAATTTTCTTTTTTGCTATGAGCAAAGCTGCATGTGAGCTGGAAGGCTGCATGTGTCATGACACACCTGCTGTATTGACGTGCTTTGTATAGCTTCACTGCTAGAATACAACAGACAAGTTGGGATTGAATCTTTACAGTGTGGCCCCGAAGACTGTATGTCTCAAAGGTCCACAATCCTTTTGTCGTTGGGGCAGTCCTTGCCCATATGGCCCTCTTGGGTATACCAGATGCACACCTTGTGTGCCTTTCTGGCCACCAACCAATGCTGTTTGCAAGCATGCCCTGATGCGGGTTATCCTGCCACATCTCAGAATCTTTATCAAGATCCAGACCACTTGCCAGGATGCAAGCCACAACTCCCGAGTGGCAACACCTGTTTCAAGTGAACAGGCGTGCTTAGTGCAGGTCTCTGAAGGCTGCAGCTACAAGGTTGCGGTGGCTACACGACATGCCATCACTGAGCAGCAGCGAGCCAAGTGCTTCAGTCAGCTGCTGCAAGGCCCTCTCACCACCTCAGAGCAGCTGGTCAACCTGGGAGAGCTCATGCTCCAGGTCAGTGCATGCTGTTTGAGACGATGTTGTGTTGTCTGATGTGAACAGGTTGGAGTTGCGTCACTACACTTGTGATGTGCTGAACAAGCCTGTTTGAAGAAAGCTGACTTGCACTGCACGCACCTGATGCCTGTCATTATTATTACTACTATTGATGTTACTGTTGTTGTTGTTATTATTGTTATTCTCATCATTATCATTTTCATTTTCATTTTCATTATCGTTATCATTATCATCAATAGTATTAATATTGTTATTGTTATTATGATCATCATTACTATCATAAGTGTTGTCAATGCATGATGCTACGGGGTGCAAGACAGTGACATCCTGACAGAAAGTGCCAATCCTGCATTCAGGAACAGGCTGCAGATGACTGCTATGAGTATGCATACTTACTGCAGTTTGGCTCTGCCACAAGTGTGCATAGTTACACTATGTTGACTCAAGCTTGCTGATGCTGCATGCATGTACACTGCAGAGTCACGCCAGCCAGAAGCAGTGTGGTCTGACATCAGCAGCTGCAGACAAGGTGGTAGGCCTGGTGCAGAGGGAGGCATCTTTGACAAGGCCAGGGGAGGTCAGCAGGCTGTATGGGGCCTGCTCTGTCGGGCATGCTGCTTCAGGCAAGCTTCTATCAAGCCATCATTGACTGTCCTCTGTTGGTCATGCTGCTTCAAGCGAGCTTGTTTCAAGCCACCATCAACTGTCTTGTGCTTTTGACATTTGGTTAGCTGATTGACCAGATAACTGCATACGTCTGAAGCACAAAGAGGACCAGATGGACAGTCTGGGATATGGGAGTCATACCATTCGATGGCATGGAGTGACAATTGGCTATACTGTTTGGTGAAAAGCCTGCTGTCTTCTCCTGCATATGAACTTGAAGGCCCATTTGTAGCAGAGCTGAGGGAAAAGGCGCGTGCTAGCGTGTCAGGATTCTCATGCCCATTCTCATGCGTGTCTTGAGCAACAGTGTGCAGCGTCTGCTTCACAATTGATGTTTTCACCTGCGATAGTCTAGCAGCGTCTGTGATTTTGTCACGCAGCAAGGCCTGAAGTCTTCTTTTGTTGCATACAGGAGTGGTTTGTGTCCTTGCAGCAGCAAGCCAGACAGGTCAGCAAGCAGTCAACCAAGTGATACACCACTTTTCACATGACACCATTAGGATCAGTATGGCTGGCAGCTGCATGGGAGCCACCGACTCAAAGTCACTTCACACTGCTGCACATGCCTTCTGTGTTCATGTAGACAAATAGAGTGTGATTTTCTTTGTATCTGTGTAGACAGCCATCTTGCAATTGACAGGTGCAGCAGGATGTTATTACATGCACATGGTTGGCCAAATTTAGAAATCACAACATTCCAAGGGATTTCTGGCTGCCACTAGACAAGTGCACGGCAATGTACAGTCACTTGGCAGGCACAGCTTGTTGTATAGCGTTCAAGCAGGCAAGGTCAGGAGGCTCTAGCAATGTGTGCAAGAGGATCGCTGTTCAAGCATGCATGGACTTGCAGGCTCCTTGGAGGGTTATGTCAAGCGGTGTCCTGTCTACATCGCAATGCTACATCTCTGCTGATCAATTGCCTTGTGGTGTATACCAGCATTATCAAACAAGAGTTTGTTCGTAAGCGCAGAACACCTGGCACAGCCACAGCAGCAGTGACCCAAGTATGTCTTATCTAAGTGTGTTAAGGTCTTTGCGGTGACCATGCAAGCTTGAGAGTGTTTTCGTATATTGTCTGTGCTCTCCACAATATCTCAAATCTTGAAGAGTTCACGCTCTGCTAGGTGGCCAACCATGTGCTGCAGCTGCATGCCAGTAAATGCTAAACTTAGCAGTATAGTATAGGTGTATGACTGGCAATGTGCAAGTGAGCTCACATTGCCAGGCCTCGAGGGCCTCGAGGCCTGGCCTTGTTGGCATATGCAGCAGCATATACATTACGGAATGTATGACTGTATAATATGCTACACATCCTGCATTGAACTGTTCTGCTAATTCACATTGCGCTGTGTTCATGTGAGCATATCCCTGGATTGATGTTACTAACGCCTAACCTAAGCGGTCCCAATCAAAAAATAAAGGGGCTGTGCATCACATCATACAGGCATTACTCATCCACTGGTGAGTTCGGGGGTTTCGGAGCTGCTCGTGCCTTTTGCTCGCACGAAACCTTGCATTGCGCTTGTTATCACTGCTGCCACGCTTTCGATACTGCGCTGGTGGTCACGATCCCTGCGACCAATACCCTTCTTCTCTCTCTGAGCGGTACCAACATCCGACTGAGACTGCGAGCTCCAAGCTACGCGTGGAACACCTTGGGCTGCTCAAGACTCGGTCTTCTCTCGAAGCACATCGCTCTCTCAAGTGATGAGCTAGGTCATATTGGTCAAACTGTCCGTGTAAGAACGTGCTGCTTGGTGGTCTCGGCTGACTGAACACTTCACCTATCATGCACCAATTTCAGCTTTAGTCCCGCGGTCTGCATGCCGATACACAGAGCCGGCAGCAAACAACTCAAGGAGATCAAGCAGCTCAGAAGCAGGAGAGGAAGCTTTGTTTTGAGTGCCCTGCTGGGCCTTACGCTGTTATGGACATACTTCAGTGTGCAAAAAGTCATTGCCAGGCACAAGCCTCTGCCATCACAGCTCAGAGCACAGACGCAGGCAAAGCAGCTGTCAGATCATCTGGCTGCAAGTGAGCTGCACTCACCATTGTCATCGATCACAAAGCGCATGTATTGGCATGCAATCTTTGCATCTGTCAGTTTGTAGCACATGGCAGTACATGCTCACAAGCTTGCAGACACCTTCTGCACGCCTCAGTAGTCTGTTACTGCAGTGGACTTTCACCCTGGGCACAACTGGAAAGACACAGATGGTGACACAATTCAGGTGTGTATGCATCAAGCCTTGTTTGCATAATGAGCATGCATTCATGGCATTGTACAGCTGTCACATGCCCCTCACACTAACAGATGCATGCATTTGCAGCTATTATACAGTCATCCCATACCCTGCACCTTGATAGAAGCATGCGTTCAAGGCTACCATACAGTCATCACACCCCATGATGCATCACAGCACCCCATTGCACCCCATGGATGCACCCCATTCGAGCCAAGAGCCCCATGCCTCAGCCTTTCTTCCTGTGCTCATGCCCATCATCTGGCCATGACAACACCCCATGCTGCAACTACTGTCACATGTTTAAAGCAGATCAGATCCCCTCTTTCTCACAATGCCACACTGATCATTGACACTGCGCCATAACCTTGTTTCTGTTGTGTATAAAGGCTCATGGGGGAGGAGTGATCTACCATGAAGGGGTGTACTACTGGTATGGGGAGAATAAAGCAGGGTCCACCTACACTGCCTACTCCCTAGGGTGAGTCATCATCTTCAAAGCATGAAGCACCCGTGAACTTTGACACAGCTACATACAGTGCCTGCCAGGACAATGTGTTCATTGCAAATGTTGTCATGTAAGTCTGAAAGTGCCATTGATGTTTAGCTGTAGACCCCTGTAAGCCAAAGGTAGCACTGCTTTCAACCTCGCGTACCTTTGGTGGCTTTGCTGCGCTTCAACAAATCTGCAGTGCATCAGGCTCTGCTCAGCGTCATCAATTTGTTTTGATCCTGATAGGCCTATTGTACAAGGATGACCGCCAGCATATGTTACATGTCCTGCTGAGGCTAAGGCCCTACCACGTGAGGGGGCATCGGCTCTTGTTCAGTGTCATCAGCAAGCCTTGCTATTTTGTGGCATGTGTGCCAGTGGTGAAGCTGCTGGTTCAGGTACTCACCACCCAGAGTTGATGTTATCGGAGTTAGCGTGTACAGCTCCACAGATTTCGTGCGCTGGGCTTATGAGGGTGAGCTGTTCAGTGCACATGCTGCAGCTCAACTCCCTTGCATCCCTCTCTGCATTTCATATTTGCCTTCCGCGAAGCTCTTCACGATCTGTCTGTCTTTGGATTGCGTTTGAGTGTGGTCTCATCTCTCCCTTGCACTGTGTGTTAATCTGCCACCCATGGATGAGTCCAGTTCCAAAATGATAACTTTCCTGGTTGTATTGCAGCTTGGTTCTGTGCTTACTAGCCCGCAAGGCTATCTTCAAACTTGTTGCAGCCCCCATTGCATCAGCTATGAGCATCTTGTGTGGTAGCATCTTCAGGAGAGTTGCCTGGCGCTGAAACTGTCGACCTAGGACAGCATCTGCCAGCATCCTGCTATGTTGCTGCGCCATTGGTCAAGGACTTGCAGGCATGCATTGATGCACATGGAGACATCATCACCAAATCTATTTCTTGCAGCCATGATCAAGTCCTTTCAGTAAATCTTTAGATTTGATCTTCTTCATTTCCCCCCTCCTTCATTTTTTCTATACGACCCTTTTTTAATTTAACTTGTGTTTCTAGAAGAGCAAATTCGCTTGAAGGATCCAATAGAACATGTTGGGTCAGGCCCTGCAGCTCTAACAGAAGGTGTGTGATGATGATGGTATCAATATGATGATATTCATCGAGAGTGAGACCTCCAGTCATGAGCAGCATGTGATTCTACATGCAGGACTGGCTCTGAAGGGGGGTTCCCACCCCGACATTGACCCCTCCATGGTCCTTGAGCGCCCCAAAGTCATCCACAACCGCCAGACAGGCAAGTTTATCATGTGGATGCATATCGACACAGCAGACTATGAGCTGGCCAGAACAGGGGTGGCTGTCAGCGACAGCCCCGTAGGGCCGTTCCGGTATCAGGGCAGTTTCAGACCGCACGGACAGCAGTCACGTGACTTCACTGTGTATGCGGTGAGTCAAACTCCGCTACAAATCTTCACATTGGTTTTGGCATTGGCATGGCAGTGACGCTGACAGTATCAGGCACTTCTGCTAATTTTGCAAGGAAGACATCTTAAGTCTGCAAATGTTAGGTGCTACCTTTTATTACAAGCAGCACCGATCCGCTGCTCTCTGCTTTGCGCAGGTGCACTGCACATCTCTGACACATATTTGTACATATCCCCTTGGATGTACAGCTGCAATGCATGTCCATGTTACCTGTCGTTTGACTGTCTGATTCAGCACAGGCTGCCTGATATGATGCTTACATGATACAATGCTTGTCTCACTCTGGGGATGCAGATGTGTACCACCATCACCTCCAAATCTGCTGGTCTATCTCAGTCTTCTGTTCTGGTCTGCGCAGCAGCGCCTGGGCACTGTGACCTTGGCAACCCTTTGGACAGCTTGCTGCACACTATTCAGGCTGCACATACCTGTTGCTCCTCAGCATGTATCAGCTTGTCAAGGCAAGGGCTGTAGGACGCTATGCCTGCAAGGTGCTGACACAGGGTACTGACACAGGGTACTGACATCCTGTGTCAGCATCCTGAGTTAGTATGCTGTGTCAGCATTCTGAATTAGTATGCTGTGTCAGCATCCTGTGTCAGCAT
>JAABUP010000746.1_pt1 | contig 70052 bp, 69 predicted proteins | sample 5559201 | NCBI WGS metagenome assembly JAABUP01 (sample SAMN10711887, study PRJNA513373) | rock metagenome | isolation source: Antarctica rocks | place: Antarctica | reverse complement strand
GCAAGGGAGTGGTCCCCTTGAACTAGATCAACAGGAGATCAGCTGGCCGTGCACAGCGACATCAACTGTCCACCAGCAGGGAGATCAACTGTCCGCCCACAGGGATGTCGAGATGTCCCTTGACACGTGGGGTAGCTGGGCGGCGTTCGTCGACTACACACGCGTGTTGCTGCACGGGCTCCCCGAGCCGCTGACTGAGGTGGCGGCAGTGGGAGCGACGGCGACGGAGGTCGCGCCCGCGGTCGGACTGCTGCTGGGATGGCAGCGACGCTGGGCCGGTAAGGCCGCTGCCGGGCTGCTCGCGGTCTACCTCGCGGCCATGGCGACCTCGGTCGGATGGGGTGACGCCGCCCGCGATGCGCTGCCGATCGAGATCGGCGGCGCCCTGCTACTCACGGTGTGCCCCGTTCGACGACCGGTCCCGGCCGCCCGGCCCGCGCCCGGCGTCGATCCTTCACCCGGGCGACGCGAGCGGCGGGCGGTGTCCTGACTCTCGGGCCAGTACCTGATCTCGACGAGGGGCCTACGGGCTCCAGGCCCGCGCCGGTCCTCGTGATGACGCGGGTCACGAACTACCGGGGCAGGACGTCAGCGAGCTGGCGTAGTGGTCGAAGAACAGCCGCGCCGTGAGGTCGCCGCGGGAGCTCGTCCCGGACTTCGTGAAGACCGACTTCAGGTGGTCCTGCACGGTGTAGGCCGAGAGATGCAGGCGGTCGGCGATCTGTTTGGTCGACAGCCCCTGGGCGACCAGTTCGGTCACCCGCCGCTCGCCGAGGGTCAGTCCGTAGGCGTAGGCCATGAGCGGTGCCAGTTCCGCCGGGCGGGCGGGCTCCAGCGTCACCGCAACCGGCGCGTCCGCGTCCTCGCCGAGCACGGACCCTCGCACGACGAGCCACCGGCCGCTGCGGGTGCGCACCCGCGCGCGGGCCGCGCGGGCCTCCGGGGTCCGCGCGTCCTCGGGCGACGCGCACAGTGCCCTCGCCTGCCTCGCCACGGCGGGGATCGCCACCGGTAGCCGGGCACCGGCCCGATCGCCGGTCCCCAATGCGTCCAGCCAGCTCTGGGCGGCGGGGTTGGACATCGCCACGCCGTCGTCCGCGTCGAGGACGAGCACCCCCACGTCGCCGGTCCCGGCGGCGGCCTCGTCGAGCAAGAGGCAGCGCCGTAACCCGTCGGCGACGAGGCCGGCCATCGCGGCGAGAAAGTGCACCTCCGCGTCGGAGAAGTGCGGCCGGTTCGCCTCCCGGAACACGGTGAGCTCCCCCCACGTCCCGGTGCTGCCCGAGAGCACGACCCGCAGCTCGTCGGCGAAGCCACCCGGCCGTCGGATCTCCCGCTGCCGCAGGCTGCGGTCCAGGTCACCCTCGGTGACGTCGCTCAGGCTGGCGGCGGGGCGCTGCGCCCGGGCGAGGTGAGTCCACTTGTTGTAGTCCGGCTCGCGCATCTCGATCTCGACGAGCCGGAGCAACGCCGGCGCGGGAAGACCGTTCGCCACATACTCCGCGGTGGGCAACAGGGTGGCCGGGTCGGTGGTCATCAAGCAGGTCCCCTCGGCGGGCACCGCGCGGCACAGCACCGCACCGACCTCGCGCGAGAAGTCCGGCACCGGCAGCCCGCGGTGCACGAGCCGCAGCACGTCGCCCCGGACACGCTCGTGCACCGGCGGCATGCCCATCCGCCGAACCTTAGCGGCGCGCGCCGCAACCCCAGAATCATGGGATTCACCCCGCCCGGCCGCTCGCGCAGGGTGGTGTCCATGGTCGCCTCCACCGCGAGTCTCGCCCCCAGTACCTGGATCGTGGATCCGGACCACTCGGACATTTCCTTCCGGGTACGCCACATGGGCGTCGGACGGGTGCGCGGGACTTTCACGCTCGCCTCGGCCGAACTCGCCGTGGCCGACGACGGAACGGCCGCCAGCAGCGTGAGTGCAGTCCTGGATGCCGCCTCCGTCTTCACCGGGAACGAGCAGCGCGACCGGCACATCCGATCCGCCGACTTCCTGGACGTGGAGATCCACCCGATCATCGAGTTCGCCTCGACCCAGGTCCGCGACGTCCACGGCGACTCCTTCACCGTCGTCGGTGACCTGACCATCCACGGCGTCACTCACACGGTCGAGCTGGCCGCGGAGTGCCTCGGCACGGTCGACGACCCGTCCGGCGGCGAACGCGTCGGATTCATGGCGACCACGACCATCAGCCGCACCGCCTTCGGAGTCGACATCCATCTCGGCTTCGGCGCCGGCAAGGTCGTCGTGGCTGACACCATCGAGATCACGATCGACGTCGAGTTCACCAGCGGGGGAGCGGAGCAGTCATGAGTGCGGCAGCGCCGGCGGGCAAGGTCAGGCTCTACATGTCGATGTCGGTGGACGGTTTCATCACTGGCCCGGACGACGGACCCGACCACGGACTCGGCATAGACGGGGAGCGGCTGCACGCATGGCTGCGCGCCGGCGGTGTGGACCCCGGCTCCCATCGTGATGGAAGGATCCGCTGATGCGACCGGTCGTGGTGCAGATGGGCGTCACCTTGGACGGCTTCGGCCACGGCGCAAAGGGATACGAGGATTGGGGACTTCCTCCCGAAGAGGACGACGTCGTGGCTTGGAAGGTCGCGTCACTGCGTGAAGCCGGCACACACATCATGGGCCGAGCCACGTACGAAGCCATGGCATCGGTGTGGCCGGCTACCACCGGCGTCTACGCGGACGTGATGAACGAGATTCCCAAGGTGGTCTTCTCGAGGACGCTTACCCGTGCCGATTGGCCGGAGAGCCGGATCGCCAGCGGCGAGCTCGCCGGCGACATCGACCGGCTCAAGCGCGAGCCCCGCGGCGTGATCGTCGCCCACGGCGGCGCAACGTTCATCGACGCGTTGATCCGCGAGAACCTGATCGACGAGTACCGGCTGGTGATCCACCCGGTTGCGATCGGGCATGGGACCGGCCTCTTCAGCGCGCTACGCGAGCCGCTCCGGCTCGACCACCTCGAGGCCCGCACATTTCCGAGCGGAACCATGATCCACACCTACCGACCACATGAGGTCAACCGATGAGGACCTTGCACTTCGGCCTGCGTGTCGCCGATCTTGACCGCTCACTCGCGTTCTACACCGCCGTAGGTTACGAGATCGTCGGCAACGTCCCGGAGACCGGCCTGGGCCACCTGACCATGCTGAGACTTCCGGGCGACGAGTTCGTCACCATCGAACTCGTCCACAATCCAAGCGAGACCGCGGTCGACGGCGGCACCCGCCTCAGCCACTTCGTCATCCACGTCGACTCCATGGACGTCACTCTCACAGAGCTCGCCGCCCGCGGCATCGACGCCGAAGCGCCCACATCGCCCGATGGATCAGCAGACTTTCGAACGACGTGGATCGTTGATCCAGACGGCAACCGGATCGAGTTGGTCCAGTGGTCCGCCGGTCACGCCGACGGCATCACCGCCGCCGACTGGACGAAATGAACCAACTCACTCGGCAGCGACGACGTGTCCCCTACCACTGGGTGGCCGGACCGTCCTCATCCCACGGCTCCGGCTTCGGTCTGCAGCTTCAGTCGACGAGCTCGTGGAGATTGAGGTGGGCGAGACCCGATCATGTTGGTGGCGTCTATCACCACCAAATAAGGTCGCGCGGTCACACGTCGCCGGAAGGGCGAGCCCCGGCTCGTTCACGGTCGGGCACCCGGGCCAACGGGTCTACGACCGGTGGACCAGCCTCGCTCGGCGTATCGGGCGAAGGACTGGGATGGGACCCACCGACTGGGCTGCGGCCAGCCTTCCGGGAGTTCCTGCCAGTCCTCTTGCCGTCCGTAGAGCAGGAGGTCGATGAGGGCGAAGGTGTGGCTGAGCTACTCAGTGCCGCGGCCCTGGGTGTTGTAGGGCTCTTCGCGTTCAAGTAGGTGCACGGCGTCGTCGACGCGTAGGAGACGTTCACTTGGAAGCCGCCGCCGGTCGGCGGCTGCCCCGGAAGGCCGCGTCGATGTCAGTGCGGCACCGGAATGGCGCGTTCGCTGTCAGGCTGTACGAAGACGTCCTCCGGCACGAGAAGCACGTCGAATACGGCGAGCCTTCGTGACCGCGACCTTGATGAGGGCTCCCTCGCTTCCGTTGGAGAAGGGCAGACGCGCTTCAGTGCCTCAGCGACGGATGAGATCCACTGACTGTTGTTATCGTGCGCGATGAGGTCGACCCGCACCGCTGTAGAGCTCAGGACCCTTCGCCCGTCCACTTCATGCTCATGAGCATGCCAGCACTGCCCGCGTGCCGGCCTGCTCATGAGATGGAGATCGAGCTCGTCCCCCGTGCTGCTCTGGAAGGGACGGCAATTGTTCGACCACCTCGCCGCTGATCCATCGAGCTGGAGCCGAGGCGCGTGGTCGATGCGTCCGGCATCACACACATGCGCTAACGCGTGAACCTGACTGGTTGAGACATTCCCGGGGCGGGCGATCAGTCGCGCAGCTGCTCGAGCAGGCCCATGTCGTCGCGGCACGCCCAGTGCTCGACGATTATCCCGTCGGCGACCCGCCAGATGTGGATGAACGTCCACGCCGTCGGACGGCCGGAGACGGTCGCGTTGGCGAGCAGTGGCATCGTGGAGGCCCTGTGCGTCCCGTGCAGCGTGAGGTGCTGCGCGACGAGGTCGCCTTCACCGATGAGGTGATGCTGCTCGACGGCGATTGGACCGAGGTCGTCGTCGATGGTGCGCAGGATGCGTTTCAGGCCCTCGCGGCCCTGTGGACCGGCGGCGTGGTTCACCATGTGCGCCGCGACGAGATCGTCGAGCGCGGTGTCGTCACCCGCCTGCTGCCGTCGGAACATGTCCTCGACGACTTCCTTGGCCCGGCGCTCGCTCATGACGCCAACCTCCATCAATCGTCGTAACAGGTGCGCAGGCGCGGACGGGCCTCCGGCGCGGCGGGCCAGGTCCACGACGCGAGCGTACGAGGCGGACTAGCGACACCCAGAGGGTGCAGCGCCTCGACGACCTCGACTCCGACCAACAGCACGCCGTCCGCGTCCTCCCCCGCTCCTGGGTCAACATCATCTGGGCCTGCTGGAGCACCAACAGCCCCCACGACCCCGAGCGCCACGCCGCCCTCCAAGGCCTCCTCAGCCAAGATCAACCGGCGGCGGCTTGACCCAGGGCAACTCACAGATCGCCGAGCCCGAGTGTGCCGGCCTCGTCGGCGGCTCGCTCGGCAGCGGTCGCGGCGGTGTAGCGGTCGATCATGTCCCGACGCGTCCATCCCGCCACGGCCATGAGCCCACCTTCCGACCCGCCAGCGGCAAGCCAGCGGGTCGCGGCCGTGTGGCGCAGCACGTGGGGTGGAGCTCGGCGATCCCGGCCAGTTCTGCGCGGTGGCCCAACGCTTTGTGAAGCGACATCAGTGGTACGCAAGTCGATCACCTCGCCGGCCCGGGCGCCGGTCTCGAGCCACTCTGTTAACTTGACTGACGGCGCTGTGCGGCGCAAGAGGATGCCCCCGACCCGCATTCACGCAGGTCAGGGGCTTCTCCCCGCTAGCCCTCAGTCCAGGTAGTCGCGCAGGACCTGGGAGCGCGACGGGTGGCGAAGCTTCGACATCGTCTTCGACTCGATCTGGCGGATGCGCTCGCGCGTCACCCCGTAGACCTGGCCGATCTCGTCGAGGGTGCGCGGCTGGCCGTCGGTGAGGCCGAAGCGCAGACGCACGACGCCGGCCTCTCGCTCGGAGAGCGTCGCCAGCACCGACTGCAGCTGGTCCTGCAGGAGCGTGAAGCTCACCGCGTCGACGGCCACCACGGCCTCGGAGTCCTCGATGAAGTCACCGAGCTGCGAGTCGCCCTCGTCGCCGATGGTCTGGTCGAGCGAGATCGGCTCCCGGGCGTACTGCTGGATCTCCAGCACCTTGTCCGGCGTGATGTCCATCTCCTTGGCGAGCTCCTCCGGCGTGGGCTCGCGGCCCAGGTCCTGGAGCAGCTCGCGCTGGATCCGGCCGAGCTTGTTGATGACCTCGACCATGTGCACCGGGATGCGGATGGTGCGGGCCTGGTCGGCCATGGCCCGGGTGATGGCCTGGCGGATCCACCAGGTCGCGTAGGTCGAGAACTTGTAGCCCTTGGTGTAGTCGAACTTCTCGACCGCGCGGATCAGACCGAGGTTGCCCTCCTGGATGAGGTCCAGGAAGGCCATCCCGCGGCCGGTGTAACGCTTCGCGAGGGAGACGACGAGTCGGAGGTTCGCCTCGAGCAGGTGGCTCTTGGCCCGCTCGCCGTCTCGGACGATCCACCGCAGGTCGCGGCGCATCTGCGTCGCGAGGGTCTGCTCGGCCTCGGCGGTCTTGCGCATGCGCTCGGCGGCATAGAGCCCCGCCTCGATGCGCTTGGCCAGCTCGACCTCCTCCTCGGCGTTGAGGAGGGCGACCTTCCCGATCTGCTTGAGGTAGGCCCGGACCGAGTCCGCGGAGGCGGTGAGCTCGGCGTCCTTGCGCGCCTGGCGCAGCGCCTCGGACTCCTCCTCGTCCCAGACGAAGTCGCCGGACTTCTTGTCCTCCTCGGAGGGCTCCTCGGTCTCGACCTCGACGGCCTCGACCACCTCGGCGCCGAGGACCACGACCTCCTCGGCGAGCTCCTCGGTGCCCGGGGTGGCGTCCTCGAGCTCCCCGGTGTCGGGCTCGGCGCCCTCGGGAGCGGGCGGCGCGGCCTCGGCGGTCATAGTCCCGGCGGTCGTGGTCGCGGTCGTGGTCGGGGTCGTGGTGGACCTCGCGGTCTTGGTGGACCTCGCGGTCTTGGTGCCGGCGGCCTTCGGTGTGGCGGGCGCCTTGACGGCCGCTGCGGCGGTGGACTTCTTCGCGGTCGACTTCCGGCTGCGGGTCGTGGGCGCCGCGGCACCCTCGGCCACCACGCCCACCGGCCCGGACGGCTGCTCGACCGGGTCCACGGTGGGGGAGGGGCTGCGGCGGGGTGCGGACTCTGCGGCTGCCACGGACGACCTTTCGAGACGAACGACTGCGTGGAGCGGTCGGGGCGACCGACGGGGAACGCCACGGTGGGTGTTCCCCGGTGCGGATCCCCGGGGGCCGCACCGCCACGGGCTTCGGCCATTGTAACGACGACCGGTGCGCTCCGTCGCACCTCACAGTTTCATCACGCCCGGTCGGGCACAGGGAGCCCTCCGGTGGCGCGGGCTCGCGGGGCCGTGTGGTCGGATCCTCGCCCGTGGACCGATCGAGCCCCGGGTGGGTCACCGACCCGACCGCACCCGCCGAGCCGGGCGAGCTCCGGCGTATCGCCGTGGCCGTCGCGACCGAGACCGCGGCGCTCGCGGCCCGGGTGCGGGAGCGCGTCGTCGACCCCGAGGGGGGCCTGGACACCAAGTCCTCGGCCACCGACGTCGTCACCGAGGGTGACACGGCGTGTGAGGCGCTCGTGCGGCGGCGTCTCGCCGAGCTCCGGCCCGGCGACTCGGTGCTGGGCGAGGAAGGCGGCACCGAGGAGGGCCGCACGGGCGTCCGGTGGGTCGTCGACCCCATCGACGGGACGGTCAACTACACCCGCGGCCTGCCCTGGTTCGCCGTGTCCCTCGGCGTCGAGATCGACGGTGTGCCGGCTGCGGGTGCCGTGGTCGAGCCGGTGTCGGGGCGGGTGTGGAGTGCGGCACGGGGCCTCGGCGCCACACGGGACGGGATGCCGCTGCGCGCCTCCCGGCTCGACCGCGTCGACCTCGCCGTGATCGGCACCGGTCTCAACTACGACCCGGCCCGGCGCCGCCGCCAGGCCGCACTGGTGGCCCGCGTCGCGGGTGCGGTGGGCGACCTGCGCCGCACGGGGTGTGCGTCCCTCGACCTCTGCGCCGTGGCCGCCGGGTGGACCGACGGCTTCTACGAACACGGTCTGCACGCGTGGGACGTCGCCGCCGGTGCCCTCGTCGCGGCGGAGGCGGGGGCGCGGGTGGTGCTCCCGCGGGACTTCCGGCCCCGCGCCGCGTCGGGGGCGGAGGAGGCCAGCGGCGACCTCGACGGGCTGGGGGACGACGCCGTGCTCGCGGCCGGACCGGCCCTGGCGGCACCTCTCGCCGCCCTGCTGCGCCGGGAGGGCGCCGGCGAGGTCTGACCTCGCCGTCGTTCGGGTCAGCTGCTGCAGGCGACGTCGCGCAGGGTGCTGAGGGTGGCCGGGTCGGTGCCGGCGACCGGGGCGCCATCGGAGGCGGCCCGGGAGAGCCCGCGTAGCGCGTCCGTGACGCCCTGGCCGGGCGTCGCCTCCCGGAAGTCGCTGCCCAGCGCGAGCCCGACGTCGTCGGTGGGTCGACCGTCCTCGACGAGCTCGGCGCACGGGACGACGAGGCTGAGCGTCCGCGCCGCCGCGGCGCCCGACGGGCCGTACCGGATCTGGCCGACGCACGTGAGGTCCTGCGCGGGGAAGAGCGGGTCGTTGTCGGGCGGGGCGGCCTCGGCGATCCCGAGCTCCCCGAGCTCGACCGCGGCGAGCTGGGCCTGCCCGCGCTGCCCGGCGCCGTTGAACACCGTGACCCGCACGTCGCCGGGGGCGGCCGCCTCGGTGGAATCGAGCGTCGTGCGCGGTACGACGGTGCCGCCCCTACCGGGGGGGAGGTTGCAGGCGGTGGTTTCGGACGAGCTCGAGTTCGTGAGCACCACGGTCCAGGTGACGATCCCCGCCACGACGAGGACGACCACGATGAGGACGGCGGGCAGCAGGTTCCGCCGGCGGTACTCCCCGAAGCCGCCTGCGGGCGCGCCCCGGGTGGACGAGGTAGGACGGGTCACCGCGCTGTACTCCTCCCGCCGCCCGAGCGCACACCGCGGTCCGGGTCGGGCGAGAATATCGGCCCGCGGGCGTGCGAGCGCCGCCGCGTCGACGCCGCGCCGGGGCCCCGGGTCCGTTAGGGTTCCGCCGCTGTGCGGCACGACCGAGCCCGCGCCCTCCGGACCGCGGCGGTCTGGTCGTCGTGAGAGCCGCGTCACTTCGGGGGCGCGGCACAAACGCCCACCGTCCCGCGTTGTGCAGCCGCACGACACGAACATACGGGCACGACCGAGGGTGGGACAGCGATGGCGACCGACTACGACGCTCCGCGCCGCAACGAGAGCGACGAGATGGGGGAGGACTCCCTCGAGGAATTGAAGGCGCGACGTAACGAGGCCCAGTCCGCGGCCGTCGACGTCGACGAGACCGACACCGCCGAGAGCTTCGAACTGCCCGGGGCCGACCTCTCCGGTGAGGAACTCACCGTCCGGGTCTTGCCCAAGCAGTCCGACGAGTTCACCTGCGGTAGCTGTTTCCTGGTGCACCACCGCAGCCGTCTCGCCGACGAGCGCGGCGGGCGCCTGATCTGCCGCGACTGCGCGGCCTGACGCTCCCGGTCCGTCAGGCGGGATCGGCCCAGCCCGGCCCCCGGGCCGCCTCGCGGATCGCCTCGACCAGTCGGTCGGGGTGGCGGGTGGACACCACCCAGTACGGCGTGGGGTCGTCCGGGTCGAGCACCTCGAGCCGGACGGCCGAGGAGATCCAGGGCCGGTGCAGGACGAACGCCTCCGGGTCGAGATCGGGGCCCAGGGCGCGCTGCTTCCTCGCGCCGGCCACCACGTCGGTACGCCCGACGAAGCGCACCGGGAGGTGGGCGAGCCCCGCGACCACCTCGTCCTCGTCGGCTGCGGCACCGGCGGTCCCGGACCCCGGTCGCCCGCCGACGGTGATCACCCCGACCGTGCTGCGGCCGAGCCGCACGAGCACCACCGCGGCGATCGGCAGCAGCAGGACGTAGGGCAGCCAGGCCCGCACCCCCGGATACCCCATGTGGACCTCGGCGGCCAACAGCCCGATCACGAGCAGCGCCGGTGGCCACCACCACCACGGCACCGTCAGCCGCTCCCGGACGACCGGCCGCCTCTCGGCGTCGTGTGCGGGGGGTGACGGCGGGGAAGCGGACACGGCACCCAGGGTAGTCTCGCCCGTCGTGCTGGAGGTCGAGATCGTGCGCCTGGACCCGGGTCTCCCGATCCCGCGGCGGGCACACCCGCACGACGCGGGCGTCGACCTCGTCGCGCGAGAGGACGTGGATCTCGCGCCGGGACATCGCGCCCTGGTCGGGACGGGGATCGCCCTCGCCCTGCCCGCCGGTTACGCGGCCTTCGTCCATCCCCGTTCGGGCCTCGCGGCCCGCGAGGGACTGGGTGTGCTCAACGCGCCGGGCACGGTCGACGCCGGCTACCGCGGCGAGATCCAGGTGTGTCTGATCAACCACGACCCTCGGCGGACGATCACGGTGTGTCGCGGTGATCGGGTGGCGCAGCTGGTGGTGCAGCGGGTGGAGCTCCCGGTGTTCCGGGTGCACGAGGAGACCGGGTCCGGCGAGCCGGCCGGGCTGCCCGCCTCGGCGCGCGGGGCCGGGGGCTTCGGTTCGACGGGCCGGGGCTCGACGGGCCGGTCGGCTCTCGGGGACGTGGACGGAGAGGACGAGGTGGAGCGCTCATGAGCGAGACGGTCCGCGGGCGGCACCGCAGGGCTCGGATGGCCCAGCTGTCGGCGGCCGCCGAACCCGCGGGACGGCGTCATCACCAGCGCCAGGGCCCCTGGGACGCCGAGGACGCCCCCCGCGACGGACGCCTGCGCCTCGACCTCGCGTCGGTACAGCTGCCGGTGCCGCGCGGCGCCCGCCTGGTGTGTGAGCCGGACCCGACCGGACCGCTGCGCGCCGTCCACGCCATGGTCCCCGAGGGACGGCTGACGGTGAGCGCGTTCGCCGCCCCGCGCACCGGGGGCCTGTGGCCCGAGCTCGCCGAGGAGCTGGCTGACCAGCTGCAGGTCGAGGGGGCCGCGGTCCGGCGCGACCGCGGCGAGTGGGGCCGCGAGCTCGTGGCGCGCAACGACGGCCTCGTCGCCCGCGTCGTCGGCGTGGACGGCCCCCGCTGGATGCTGCGCGGCGTCGGGACCGGCCCCGCCGAGCACGCCCTGCGCCTGCACGGCCTGCTGCGCGAGATGATCCGCGGGACCGTGGTCGTCCGGTCCGTGGAGCCGCTGCCGGTGCGCTCGCTGCTACCCCTCGAGGTCCCCGAGGAGGTACCGGACCCCTACGTCGAGTCCCTCGTCGGGTCGATGCCCACCCGGCCCCGCCAGATCGTCCCCGACGACGGTCCGGTGATCCCCCTCATGCTCCCCACGCGGGCCGGCGCGGGGACCTCGCCGGGCCGGTCCTGACGCGGTTAGTCTCGCGAACGGGACGCGAAGGAGCGCCCCGGAACGTCCGGCACGGTCCGGACGGGTCACGAGGAGTCCTGTGATGTCCGCTGGTCCCGGGTTCGTCCGCCGCATGATGCGCCGTCTCACCTCAGACGTGTCCGATCTCGACGCCGACGCTCTCTCCGCCGAGGCCGCTCGCTCCGGGTGCGACCGGGCCTGCGACTGCACCGCCACCGGCGAGTCGATCACGGTGCAGGGCCGGCTCCGCTCGGTGGAGATCTGCCCGCGGGACTCGGTGGCGACGCTGGAGGCCGAGCTGTTCGACGGCACCGACGGCGTCACGTTGGTGTGGCTGGGCCGCCGCCGGATCCCCGGCATCGAGCCCGGACGTACGCTACGGGCCAGCGGACGCGTCGCCGTGCGGGACGGTCACAAGGTCATCTACAACCCGTACTACGAGTTGCAGCGAACCCACTGACAGGAGCGCCCCATCACTCCTCGACCCCAGCAGCGACCCCAGCGGCGACCCCGGGCCCCGTTCCGTCCCGGGCGGCCGGTCGGGCGGGGTGCGGAGCGTCCCGAGCCGCCGACGGCGGCGTTCGTCCGGCCGGACGACGCGCCCACCGGGCCCGTCGATCTGCCCGCGGCCACCCCCACCACGAGCGCGCGGGCCGACGCCGGGATGCAGACCGGGCGGGCCACGGACCCCGGCACCGCGGTCGAGGACCGGGAGCACGGCCGGCGGGGTGGCCCGACCCTGCTGCAGCAGATGGGCGGCGTCTCCGGTGTCGTCGCCTCGAGCGTCCCGGCCGTGGTGTTCGTCGTGGTGCAGGCCGTGTTCTCGGTGCTGGTCGCCTCGATCGCCGCGGCGGTCGGTTCAGCGCTGGTCATCGCGGTGTGGCGGCTCCTACGCGGCGAGGCGCTGCAGCCGGCGTTCGCGGGGCTCTTCGGAGTCGCGGTGTGCGCCGTCGTGGCGTGGCGCACCGGGGAGGCGAAGGGCTTCTTCCTCCTCGGCATCTGGACCAGCCTGATCTACGGGGGCGTGTTCCTGATCTCCGTGATCGCCCGGTGGCCGCTGGTCGGCGTGATCTGGCACGGCATCAACGGTGACGGCCAGGGCTGGCGGCGCCATCCGGCCGCGCTCCGCGCGTTCACCGTGGCGTCGCTAGCGTGGGTGCTCGTGTTCGGCGCCCGGTTCGCCGTGCAGCGCTGGCTCTACGACTCCGCGCTCGCCGACGCGTGGTTGGGCTGGGTCCGCATCGCGATGGGCGTCCCGCTGGCCACTCTCGCCGCGCTGGTCACCGTCTGGGCGATCCGCCGCAGCACGGCGGCCCTGGCCGCGTCCTGACTCCGCCCGGTACCCGGAACAGGGGTCAGTCCCCGCCGACCACCGCGTCGTGGATGGCCCCCTCGACGCCCTCGCCGGCCACGAACATCATCTCGTCGCCCGGCTCGAGCGAGTCGTCGGACTGCGGGACGATGACCCGCCCGCCCCGCAGGATCGCCACGAGCGCGGCATCGGCGGGCAGCGGCACGTCGCGCACCGGGCGCCCGGCCAGCGAGGTGTTCTCGGGCAGCGTCACCTCGACGAGGTTGGCCTTGCCCTGACGCAGGGTCAGCAGGCGCACGAGGTCGCCGACGCTGACCGCCTCCTCGACCATCGCGGCGAGCATCCGCGGCGTCGACACCGCGACGTCGACGCCCCACGCCTCGGTGAACAGCCACTCGTTGCGCGGGTCGTTCACCCGGGCCACCACCCGCCGCACCGCGAACTCGGTCTTGGCCAGCAGTGACACCACGAGATTGACCTTGTCGTCCCCGGTCGCGGCGATCACCACTTCGCAGCTCTGCATCCCCGCGTCCTCGAGCGAGGCGAGCTCGCATGCGTCGGCGTTGACCCACTCGGCCTGCGGCACCGTCTCGGGCTCGACGCAGGCGAGGTCGCGCTCGATGAGCATCACCTCGTGGCCAGCCTCGAGGAGCTCCGCGGCGATCGAGCGACCGACCGCGCCGGCCCCGGCGATGGTGACCCTCATTCCCGGCCCTCCTCGGGGGAGGTGCGCGCGGCCTGGGTGACGGCGGCGACGGTCCCGCTCACCGCGGCGGCGTACACGACGTCGTCGGCCTGCAGTACCGTCTCCGGCGTCGTGAGCACCCCGGTGCCGAACCGGACGATGAACGCCACCCGGCAGCCCGCCGCCTCCTCGATCTCGGTGACCGGCCGGCCGGCCCAGTCCTCGTGGAAGGGCAGCTCCATGATCGCGACGGTGCCCGACGGGTCGCGCCAGGCGGTGGCGACCCCGTCGGGCAGCAGCATCCGGAGCAGGCGGTCGGTGGTCCAGGGCACGGTGGCCACCGTGGGGATGCCCAGGCGCTCGTAGACCGCGGCGCGCTTGGCGTCGTAGATACGGGCGACGACGTGCTCGACGCCGAAGGTCTCGCGGGCCACCCGGGCGGCGATGATGTTGGAGTTGTCGCCGGAGGAGACCGCGGCGAACGCCTCGGCCCGGTGGATGCCGGCGCCGCTGAGGACCTCCCGGTCGAACCCGGGGCCCACCACCTCCTGGCCGTGGAAGTCGCTGCCGAGGCGCCGGAACGCTTGCGGGTCCCGGTCGACGACGGTGACCTCGTGGCCGAGCCGGTCGAGGGAGAGCGCGAGGGACGACCCGACCCGCCCACAGCCCATGACGACGATGTGCACGCCTTCTCCCGCCTCGTTCCCCGTGGGGCCCGCAGACCGTACCCGCCCGCCCGGCCCGGTCGGCCCGACCCCGTCCCGCGGACCGGACGGGGAGCGGCCGGCGACGGGGCAGCGGGACCGGCCGTCGCCCGCCTACTCTCGGCGCCGTGCCCAAGCTCGCCGTCGCGACGAAGCGCCTGCTGCTCGGTCTGCCGTTCCGGAGCGACGAACTGCAGGGGACGTTGTTGCGCAAGCGCGTCGCGCTGCCCGTGTTCGCCTCCGACGCGCTCTCCTCCGTGGCCTACGCCCCGCAGGAGGTGCTGATCACGCTCTCGCTGGCGGGCCTGGGCGCGTACCTGCTCTCCCCCTGGGTCGGTGCCGCCGTGCTCGTCGTGCTCGTCACGGTGGTGGTGAGCTACCGCCAGAACGTGCACGCCTACCCGTCCGGCGGCGGCGACTACGAGATCGCGACGGTCAACCTCGGCCGCCACGCGGGTCTCACGGTGGCCAGCGCACTGCTCGTGGACTACACGCTCACCGTCGCGGTGTCGGTCTCGGCGGCGGCGGACAACCTCGGCGCCCTCGTCCCCGTCGTCGGCCAGCACAAGGTCCTCTTCGCCGTCGGCGCGATCGTCGTGCTCACCGCGATCAACCTGCGGGGGCTGCGGGAGTCGGGCTTCGCCTTCGCCGTGCCCACCTACTGCTTCATCGTCGTGATGATCTCCATGATCGTCCTCGGCGCGCTGCGGCTGTGGGTGTTCGGCGAGGCCCTGGCGGCACCGAGCGCGGGCTTCGGGGTCCGTGGGCAGGCCGGCGACCTCACGCAGGTCGCGCTGGTCTTCCTGGTCCTGCGCTCGTTCACCCAGGGTTGCGCCGCCCTCACCGGGGTGGAGGCCATCTCCAACGGCGTCCCCGCGTTCCGCAAGCCCAAGTCGCGCAACGCCGCCACCACCCTCGCCATGCTCGGCGCGATCGCGGTGTTCCTCTTCGCCGGGATGCTCGCGCTCGCCCGCTCCACCGGCGTGGTGTTGGCCGAGGAGCCGGCCCGCCAGCTGGTCGGCGCCCCGCCGGGCTACACGCAGGAAACGCTGGTCGCGCAGCTCGCGCGGACCGTGTTCTCCGGCTTCCCGCCCGGCTTCTGGGCCGTCACCGTCTTCACCGCACTCATTCTCGTGCTCGCGGCCAACACCGCGTTCAACGGCTTCCCCGTCCTCGGATCGATCCTCGCCCAGGACCGCTACCTGCCACGCCAGCTGCACACCCGGGGGGACCGGCTCGCGTTCTCCAACGGGATCCTGTTCCTGTCCTTCTTCGCGGTCGTGCTCGTCGTCGGGTTCTCCGCCGAGGTCACCGCGCTGATCCCGCTCTACACCGTCGGCGTCTTCGTCTCGTTCACGCTCAGCCAGACCGGGATGGTGCGGCACTGGACGCGCCTGCTCGCCACCGCCACCGGCAACGAGGAGCGCCGCAGGCTCCGCCGCTCGCGGTGGATCTCCGGGTTCGGTATGGCCATGACGGGCACCGTGCTCGTCGTCGTCCTCGTGACCAAGTTCCTCGTGGGCGCCTGGATCGCCCTTTTCGCGGGCGCGATCGCCTTCGTGCTCATGCGCTCCATCCGCCGCCACTACGACCAGGTGGCCGAGGAGATCGCGATCCCCGACGTGATGGAGGGCGTGCTCCCCAGCCGGAACCACGCCGTCGTGCTGGTGTCGCGGCTGCACATGCCCACGCTGCGGGCGGTGGCCTACGCCCGGGCCACCCGGCCCGACGTGCTCGAGGCGCTCACCGTCAACGTCGACGACCGCGACACCCGCCGCCTCGTCGCCGAGTGGGAGCGTCGGCAGCTTCCCGTGCCGTTGAAGGTCGTCGAGTCGCCCTACCGCGAGATCACCCGCCCGATCCTGTCCTACGTCAAGCGGATCCGGACCGACAACCCGCGCGACGTCGTGACCGTCTTCATCCCGGAGTACGTCCTCGGGCACTGGTGGGAGCAACTGCTGCACAACCAGAGTGCGTTGCGCCTCAAGGGTCGGCTGCTGTTCCAGAAGGGCGTGATGGTGGTCAGCGTGCCGTGGCAACTGGAGTCCTCCGCGCGTCTCGCCGCCCCCCGCGCCATGGGCGCCCCGGGCTCGGCGCGCCGCGGGTACGACACCCCGCCGGCCGGCCCCCCCGCGGGGAGTGGGCCGGGGACCACCGGGTCGGTGCCCGCCGCCACCGGGTCCTCGGGTGCGACCACCGCCGTGGGAAAGGCCTCCTCGGCACCCGGGTCGAAGCAGTGACCCCCACCGCCCGAGCCGGGACGCCCCCCGCCGAACACGCCGGGAGCTGGACCGACCGGATGCTCGACCTGGAGGTGGGCGCGGTCGCCCACGGAGGCCATTGCGTCGCCCGGCACGAGGGGCGCGTGGTGTTCGTGCGTCACGCGCTGCCGGGCGAGCGGGTGCACGCCGTGGTCACCGAGGACCACGGCGGGTCGTTCTGCCGGGCCGACGCGGTGACGGTGCTGCGGGCCTCGCCGGACCGCGTCGAGGCCCCGTGCCCGTGGGCCGGTCCCGGGCGCTGCGGGGGCTGCGACTTCCAGCACGCCACCCCGGCCGCGCAGCGCGCCCTCAAGCGCGACGTCCTCATCGAGCAGCTCCGCCGCCTCGCCGGCATCGAGAGCGACGTCGTCGTCGAAGAGCTCCCCGGCGGCCCACTGCACTGGCGGACCCGGATGCGGATGGCCACCACCGACGACGGGCGCCCCGGCATGCGGGTGCACCGCAGCCACGAGGTCCTGCCCGTCGGCGACTGTCCCATCGCCGTCGAGGGCGTCCTCGAGCCGCTGCTCGGCCGGGACTGGTTGCCCACCGGCGAGCTGGAGGTGGTCCGCGACGCCGACGGCGTCGTGCACGCCGCCGAGCTGTTCGAGGACACCCGGTCCCTCGTGGTGGGCTCGGGGACCGCGCACGAGCGCGCGGCGGGCCGCGACTGGCACCTTCCCGCCGCGGCGTTCTGGCAGGTCCACCCGCACGCGGCCGACGCGGTCGTCGGCGCGGTGCTCTCCGGTGTCGGCGACCTCGCCCGGGGGGAGACGGTGTGGGACCTCTACGGCGGCGCGGGACTCTTCGCCGCCCCCCTCGCGGCCCGCGTCGGCGACTCCGGGCGGGTCGTGATCGTCGAGTCCGACCCGGTCGCCACGGCCGCGGCCGCGGCGAACCTCGCGGACCTGCCCGCCTGCCGCGTCGTCCGGGGGCGGGTGGAGCGGGTCGTCGAGCACCTCGGGGCGTCCGACGGGCACCCCGACGTCATCGTCGCCGACCCGCCGCGGCGTGGGCTGGGCCGGGCGCTCGTGGCGGTCCTCGCCGCGCGGGGCGCCCGCCGCGTCGTCTACGTCGCCTGCGACCCGGCTGCGCTGGCGCGCGACGTCGCGGCGTTCGTGGAGGCCGGGTACGCGCTGGAGGGGCTACGGGTGTTCGATGCGTTCCCGATGACCCACCACGTGGAATGCGTCGCGACGCTCGGTCGGGCGTGAGCGCGACCCACGGCGGCCCCGCCCGTGCGGGGACGGTGTCGGTGGGGCCGGTGAGTTTCCTCGACGGCGTCGTCCTGGTCGACCACCACTGCCACAGCGTCACGACCTCGGAGCTCGACCGGACCGCCTTCGAGGCGCTGCTCACCGAGGGTCCGGGGCCCGCGCCCGGCACCAGCGCGTTCGACTCGACCCTGGGGCACTCGGTGCGCCGATGGTGCTCACCGGTCCTCGAGCTCGGGCCGCACGCCGGCCCGGAGGAGTACATCGCCCGCCGCCGCGAGCTCGGGGTGGACGAGGTGACCCGCCGCCTGCTCACCGCGGCGGGGGCCGGCTGGCTGTTCGTCGACCACGGTTTCGGCGCCGACGACCTGCTGGCGCCCGCCGCGCTCGGTCCGGCCGCGAACGCCCGGGTGGCCGAGGTGGTGCGGCTCGAATCGGTGGCCGAGACCGTCGCCGACGCCGGCACCGACGCCGCGGGCTACGCCGAGGCGCTGCGGACGGCTGTCCGCGCGCGGGTGGGCGCGTCCGGGCCGGGGCGGCTGCGGGTGGCGGCGTGCAAGTCGGTGCTGGCCTACCGCCACGGCCTCGACATCGATCCCGCGCGCCCCGACGACGCCGACGTCGCCCGGGCCGCGGGCCCCTGGCTCGCCGAGCGGGCCGCCACGGGGGCGCCGCTGCGCGACCCCGTCCTGTTGCGTCACGGGGTGTGGACCGGGATCGACACCGGGCTCCCGCTGCAACTGCACACCGGCTTCGGGGACCGCGACGAGGACCTCCACCGCGCCGACCCCGCGCTGTTGGTGGGGCTCGTTCGCCTCGTCGAGCCGCTCGGCGTGCCCCTGATGCTCCTGCACTGCTATCCGTACCACCGGCAGGCCGCCTGGCTCGCGCAGGTCTTCTCCTGTGTCCACGTCGATGTCGGGCTTGCCGTGTCCTACGTCGGAGCCCGCGCGCGGCAGGTGCTCGCCGAGGTGCTCGAGCTCGCGCCCTACGCGAAGGTGCTCTACTCCTCCAACGCCTTCGGCCTGGCCGAGCTGCACATGCTCGGCGCGCTGCGGTTCCGCGGCGCCCTCGGGGCCCTGCTCGAGGACGCGTGCGCCCACGACGAGCTCGTCCCCGGCGATGCGGCGAGAATCGCCCACATGATCGGCAGCGACAACGCCCATCGCGTCTACCCGGTGCTCGGCCGGTGACCGGTCCACCCCTCGGCCCCCGGCACCCGCCGGTCGCGCCCGAACTGGTCCGTGCCCTGGCCGGGGAGCTGACCGCCGCGGTCGAACTGCGCCATGCCCTGCACCGCGACCCCCGGCTCGGGGGCGACGAGCGCGACTCGCTCGACGCCGTCGCCGCCGCGCTCGGCCTGGAGCCGGAACCGGTGGCGGACACCGGCGGGATGGTTCGGCTCGATCCCGGCGCCCCCGTCCCGCCCGGCGTCCCTCCCGGCGGCGGGGTCCGGGCCGTCGCCGTCCGCGCCGAGCTCGACGCGCTCCCGGTGGTCGAGCGCTCCGGGCTGCCGTTCTCGGCCGCGGGCCCGGTGGCCCACGTGTGCGGCCACGACGTGCACACCGCCGCGCTGGTCGCGCTCGTCCGCGCCGTCGCGCGCGTCGGACCCGGGCTGCTGCCGGCCCCGCTGCTCGCGGTGTTCCAGCCGCGGGAGGAGGCGGCCCCGTCGGGCGCCGCCGACGTCCTCGCCGCTCCCGCGTTCCTCGCGCACCGCCCCGGGGCGATCCTCGGGGTCCACGTGCAGCCGGAGCTGCCCCGGGGGGTGGTGTCCGCCCGGGCCGGCGCGGTGAACGCGTCCGCGGACGAGATCGAGGTGGTCGTGCACGGGCGCGCCGGCCACGGCGGCTACCCGCACCGCACGCGGGATCCGGTGCTCGCCCTCGCCCACGTGGTGGTGGGGCTCCACCACGTCGTCTCCCGGCGGGTGAACCCCCTCGAGGCCGCCGTCGTCACCGTCGGGGAGCTCCGGGCCGGCTCCGCGCCCAACGTCGTCCCGGACTCGGCGTCGGCCCGCGGTACCGTCCGTGCTCTCGACGCCGACCGCGACGCGCTGCTGGAGATCCTGCGGGAGGTCACGGAGCACACCGCCGCCGCCCACGGCTGCTCCGCCGAGCTGAGCGTGGTGCCCAACGAGTCCGCGGTGGTCAACGACGACGGGCTCGCCCGCGCGGTGGCGGCGGCGCTGGTCGACGAGGTGGCCGACGGGGTGGCGGAGACGGAGAGGGGCGCGACCGTGGTCGACGACACCTTCCGGTCCTGCGGGGCCGACGACTTCGCGCACTACGGTGCGGTTCTCCCCTCGCTGATGTTGTTCGTCGGCGCGGACGTCGCGCCGGGAAGTGGGCCGGGGCTGCACCACCCCGAGTTCTCCCCCGAGGACGCCATGGTCGGAGAGGTCGCGCGGGCCCTGCTGACCGCCGTGGTGGCTGCAGGCCACCACCTCGTCTCTCCCCACGCCGTGCCGTGGGCACCGTCGGCACCGGAGGACACGTGACCGAGATCAAGGAGTTCGCCCGGGCCTTCGTGCGCTCCCCGCTGCACACCGCCGCCCTCCTCCCGAGCTTCCCCCCGCTGTGTCGGCAGGCGATCGCACCGCTCCCGGACTCGGGTGAGCCGGTGGTCGTCGACCTCGGCGCGGGCACCGGCTCGGTCACCGAGGAGGTCCAGACGCGGCTGCAGGGGCGTGGGCGGCACATCGCGGTCGAGTTCGACCCCCGGATGGCCGCGGTGCTGCAGAAGCGGTTCCCGGACGTCGAGGTCGTCTGCGCGGATGCTCACCGGGCCGTGGAGGACCTGCTCGCGGCCGGGGTTCGGGCCGACCTGTCGGTCTCGGGCCTGCCGTGGCTGGTGACCTCGCCCCGCGAACGGACGATCTTCCCGCTGCTCGCCCGGCTCGCCGCTCCCCACGGCGCGGTGACCCAGCTCGCCCACGCCTGGATCCGGTTCTTCCCGGCCGCCAGGCAGGTCCAGCGCAACCTCGAGGCCAGCTTCGAGGAGGTCGTGGTGACCCGGACGGTGTGGCTCAACGCGCCACCGGCCGTCGTGTACGTCGCCCGTCGCCCGCGCGGGGGGTACCGGCGGTGACCGCGGCGACTCCGACGACGCGCCCGTTCGCCGGCTTCTCCGTAGACTGGCGGGGTCCCGGAGCGTGCCGGGGCGCCGTCGGCGAGAGAGGTGACGCGTGCCCTCGTTGCGTGAGGTGCGGAGCCCGTTCGACCTCAAGGCCCTGAGCCGGGCCGAGGTGGAGGCGCTCGCCGCGGAGATCCGTGCGTTCCTCATCGACCGGGTGTGTCGCACGGGAGGGCACCTGGGCCCGAACCTCGGCGTCGTCGAGCTCACCCTGGCCCTGCACCGCGTCTTCGACTCCCCGCGCGACGCGCTGCTCTTCGACACGGGGCACCAGAGCTACGTCCACAAGATCCTCACCGGGCGCCAGCACGACTTCGACACGCTGCGCCAGGGCGGGGGGCTCTCGGGCTACCCCAGCCGGGCCGAGAGCGAGCACGACCTCATCGAGAACTCCCACGCCTCCACGGCCCTGTCGTGGGCGGACGGGCTGGCCAAGGCCGACGCGCTCACCGGGCGTGATCGGCACGTCGTCGCCGTCGTCGGGGACGGCGCGCTCACCGGCGGGATGTGCTGGGAGGCGCTGAACAACATCGCCACCTCCGACCGTCCGGTGGTGGTCGTGGTCAACGACAACGGACGCTCCTACGCGCCGACCATCGGGGGGCTCTCCGACCGGCTCACGTCGCTGCGCCTTCTCCCGCGCTACGAGGAGCTCCTCGAGTCGGGCAAGCGGGCCCTGCAGCAGATCCCCGTGGTCGGCACGGCGCTCTACTCGGCGGTGCACGCTGCGAAGGCCGGGGTCAAGGACGCGCTGAGCCCGCAGGCCCTGTTCTCCGACCTCGGGATCAAGTACCTGGGTCCGGTGGACGGGCACGACACCGCGGCCCTCGAAGGAGCCCTCCGGCGGGCCCGCGACTTCGGTGCGCCGGTGATCGTCCACGCGGTGACGGCGAAGGGGCGCGGGTTCGCGCCCGCCGAGCAGGACGAGGCCGACCAGATGCACGGGATCGACGTCCTCGACCCGGAGACCGGGCTGCCCGTCGGGCCGAAGCCCCGCGGGTGGACCGCCGTGTTCACCGACGCGATGCTCGAGCTGGGCCGCGAGCGCTCCGACGTCGTGGCCGTCACCGCCGCGATGTCCGGCCCGACCGGGCTCGCTCCGTTCGGCGAGGCGTTCGCAGAGCGTCTGTTCGACGTGGGCATCGCCGAGCAGCACGCCCTGACCTCCGCCGCCGGGTTGGCCGCGGGCGGGCTGCACCCCGTGGTCGCGCTCTACTCCACGTTCCTCAACCGCGCGTTCGACCAGCTGCTCATGGACGTCGCCCTGCACCGGGCCCCCGTGACCGTGGTGCTCGACCGGGCCGGGGTCACCGGCAGCGACGGCGCGAGCCACAACGGCATGTGGGACCTGTCGCTCCTGGGCATCGTGCCGGGCATCCGGGTCGCCGCCCCCCGGGACGCCGTGACGCTGCGCGAGGAGCTGCGCGAGGCCGTCGGGATCTCCGACGGTCCGACCGCGCTGCGGTGGTCGAAGGGCGCCGTGCCGAGCGAGGTCCCGGCGGTGCGCCGCCTGGGTGGGGGCGGGGGCGTGGGCGCCGTCGACGTGCTCGCGGAGCCCGGGCGGCTCTCGGCGTCCGCCCCCCGGCCCACCGCGATCGACCGTCTGCCCTCCGCCGACGTGCCGAGGGGGCCGGCCGCGCAGGACGTGCTGCTGGTGTGCGTCGGCGCGTTCGGCGGGCTCGGCATCCAGGCCGCCGACCGCCTCACCGCGCAGGGCATCGGCGTCACCGTCGTCGACCCCCGGTGGGTGCTGCCGGTGCCGGAGGTCCTCCTCGGGCTCGCGGCCGACCACCGCCTGGTGGTCACCGCCGAGGACGCCGGCCGCCACGGCGGGGTCGGCTCCGCGCTCGCCGCGGCGCTGTCGGACGCGGGCGTCGACGTCCCGGTGCGCCACCTCGGCCTCGACCAGGAGTTCCTCGCCCACGACGCGCGCGCCTCGATCCTCGCCGCCCGCGACCTCACCGACCAGGGCGTCGCGCGCCGGATCACCGAGTGGGTCTCGGGTGGCGTCGGAGCGATCGCCACCGACGTGGACGAGCGGGTCGAGCTGGACCACCGCGCCGGTCACGGCACGCGTTAGGGCCGTTCTCAGCGTCCGCTCAGCCCGGACGTGGCATCGTGGTCGGTGTGCGCATTCTGATCGTGGAGGACGAGCAGGCCCTGGCCGACGCGCTGGCGCGCGGGCTCCGGCGCGAGGGCATGGCGGTGGACGTCGCGTACGACGGCGACAGCGGCAGCGAGAAGGCGTCCATCACCCGGTACGACGTGGTGGTGCTCGACCGTGACCTGCCGGGTCGGTCGGGGGACGAGGTGTGCGCGGAGATCGCGGGCGGTGTGACCCGCGTGATCATGCTGACCGCGAGCGGGACGCTGCGCGACAAGGTCGGGGGCCTCGCCCTCGGCGCCGACGACTACCTGGCGAAGCCGTTCGACTTCCCGGAGCTCGTCGCCCGGGTGCGCGCGCTGGGCCGCCGCGCCACCCCCGCGGCGCCGCCGGTGCTCACCGCGGCGGGCGTCGTTCTCGATCCGGCCAAGCGCACCGTGACCCGCGGCGGGGCCCCGGTCGACCTCACCCGCAAGGAGTTCGGCGTCCTCGAGGTGCTGCTCGCGGCGGGCGGCTGCGTGGTCTCGTCGGAGGAGCTGCTCGAGCGCGTCTGGGACGAGAACGCCGACCCGTTCACCACCACGGTGCGCGTGACCGTGATGACGCTGCGCAAGAAGCTCGGAGAGCCCGGCCTCATCGACACCGTGGTCGGCTCGGGCTACCGGGTCACGGCGTCGGAGCCCGTCGGGGTCTGACCCTGGCTCTGGCGCGTCCCGATGGGGGCCGGGCCTCACACCGCCGCGCCGACGCGGGCCGTAGCGTCGCTCCGGTGAGCACCCCGCAGCCGACCCCCCGCGCCGGGGAGCGGACGCTCGCCCGCCGTGGCCCGGGCCTGCGCCTGCGTCTGACGCTGCTCGCGACCGGTCTCGTGGCCGCGGTCAGCGCGCTGCTGCTATGGCTGGGCTGGATGCTGGTCGGACGGGTCGCGGCGTCGTTGCCGACCCTCCCCGCGGACATGCCGGTGTCCGTCGACGGTGTGGAGGTCCCCGCCGGCCGGATCGCCGAGGCTCTCGGTCGCGGAGCCCGCACCGAGGTCCTGCACGTCGGCGCCGTGGCGTTCGCGCTGGTCGTCGCCGCGGTCGCCCTCGTCTCCTGGGTCCTGACGGCGCGGGTACTGCGGCCGGTGCACGCGGTGACCGCGGCGGCCCGGCGACTCTCGGCGGAGTCGCTCGACGACCGGATCGACCTGACCGGGCCCCGCGACGAGGTCGCCGAGCTCGCCGACACCTTCGACGCGATGCTCGACCGGCTCCAGGACGCGTTCGACGCGCAGCGCCGGTTCGTCGCCAACGCGAGCCACGAGCTGCGCACGCCGCTCGCGGTGATCCGCACCGAGGTGGACGTCACCCTCGCCGACCCCGACGCCGACACCGCGGAGCTGCGGCGCATGGCCGACGTCGTCCGGACCGCGACCCGCCGCGCCGAGGACCTCGTCTCCGGCCTGCTGCTGCTCGCCCGTACCGAGGCGTCGGTCCCCGGCCGGGCCTCCGACTCGGGGGAGGACGACACCCTCGACCTCAGCGTCGCGGTGCTCGGCGCGCTCTCGGCGGTCCGCGACGAGGTCTCCGCGCGCGGGCTGCACGTCGACGTCTCCGGTGCCGGCGACGCTCCGGTCCGCGGGGACGCCGCGCTGCTCGAGCGGGTGGTCGGCAACCTCGTGGAGAACGCGGTGCGCCACAACGTCGTCGGCGGCTGGCTCCGGGTGCAGACGCGGCCGGGTCCCGACGCGACGGTCGAGCTCACCGTGGCCTCGTCCGGTCCGGAGGTCGACGCCGCGGCGGTCGCCGGGCTGTTCGAGCCCTTCCGGCGCGGCGCGGGTCGCGTCTCCGGATCCGGGGCGGGACTCGGGCTCTCCATCGTCCGGGCCGTGGTCGCCGCGCACGCGGGGACGACGACGGGCACCCCGGTGCCCGGGGGTGGTCTCTCGGTGACGGTCCGCCTGCCCGGCGCGCTCGAGCCGCCGACGGCGACGCCGATGCCGGAGTCGCGGCACGCGAGCCACAGCGGGGCGGCGTCCTCCTAGGACGCCAGGCCGTCGCCTCCTCCGGGCCGCGATCACCTACGCGGGGTCCGGCGCGAGGGGTGCCGACGCCGTGAGGGCCTCGGTCAGCATGGCGACGGCGAGCTCGCGCTGCCACGGCCGGGCACCGAGCCCGGCGAGGGTCGCGTTGACCGCGGCACGGGCCGCGGCGTCGTCCGGGGCGTGGGGGGGAGCGTTCGGCGGCGGTGACCAGCACAGTCGCCGCACCGCGTCGGGCTGCAGGAGGTTCTCGATCGGGGTCGAGGTGCGTTCGGCGATATCGGCCAGTCCCGCCCGGGCGGCGGCCAGCCGCGCCGCGGCGTCGGGATCCCGGTCGGCCCACCGGTTGGCCGGCGGGGGGCCCTCGGAGGCGGGCGAGGTGTCCGGCAGCTCCTCGCGCGGCAGGGCACGACCCGCGGCGACGGCGCCCCACCACCGGTCGGCGAGGCGGCGTTGCGCGCGGCCCCGGAAGACGGGCATGCCCGCGAGGGCCTCGCGGTCGGTGGGCTCGCGGACCGCGGCGTCGACGATCGCGGCGTCGGGCAGCAGGCGTCCGGGTGCGACGTCCCGCGCGGCGGCGAGCGTGTCCCGGGACTCCCACAGAGCCCGGACGACGGCGAGCTGGCGAGCCTTGCGCACCTTGTGGACCCCGGACGCGCGTCGCCAGGGCTCGGCACGTCGCGCGGGCGGACCGGCGAGGCGGACGGCCTCGAACTCCTCCTCCGCCCACCGCTGTTTGCCCTGGGCGGCGAGATCGGCGGCGAGCAGGTCCCGCATCGCGACGAGGAGCTCGACGTCGAGCGCCGCGTAGACCAGCCAGTCGGCCGGCAGCGGGCGTTGGGACCAGTCGGCAGCGCCGTGCCCCTTCTGCAGCCGCACCCCGAGCAGGCTCTCGGCGAGCGGGCCGAGGCCGACCCGCGGATGGCCCGCGAGCCGGCCCGCGAGCTCGGTGTCGAAGAGCTTGTCGGGCGCCATGCCCACCTCGGCCAGGCAGGCCAGGTCCTGGGAGGCGGCGTGCAGCACCCACTCGACCCCTCGCAGGGCCTGTCCGAGGACGGAGAGGTCCCCGCCGCAGGCGATGGGGTCGACGAGGGCCGATCCCGCGCCCTCACGGCGCAGCTGCACCAGGTAGGCGCGGGCGGAGTAGCGGAATCCGGACGCACGCTCGGCGTCCACGGCCACCGGCCCGTGCCCGGCGGCGAGGCGCTCGGCGAGACCGGCGAGGCCGGCCGCGTCGGCCGTGACGGGGGGAACGCCCTCGGGGGGCGCGAGGAGGTCGACGACCTCGTCGGTCGTCGGCGCCGCGACGCCCCCCCGGGCGGCCTCCGCGTCCATCGCGGAGACCGGCTCGTCGCGATCGGTGACGGCGCTCGTGCTCGGGCCCGGCGTGCTCAGCGGATGACGCCGGCCCGCATGGCCAGCGCCACCATCTGCGCCCGGTCGCCCGTGCCCAGCTTGCGGCCGATGCGCGAGAGGTGGCTCTTGACCGTGAGGGCCGAGAGGCTCAGGGCATCGCCGATCTCCTTGTTGGACCGGCCGTCGGCCACCAGCTGCAGCACCTCGACCTCGCGGGCCGAGAGCTCGCGCGGGGTGTTGTCGGTGGCCGCGACGCGGGTGCCCGCGGCGAGGAGCGGGGCCACCGACGGGTCGGCGTAGAGACCGCCCTCCAGGACCCGCCGCACGCCGTCGGTCACGATGCCCGGCGACGCCGACTTGAGCAGATAGGCCTGCGCCCCGGCCTGGAACGCCGCCCGCACGGAGGACGGATCGTCGGACGCCGCCAGCACCACCACCCGGTTCCAGCCCTGGGCGCGCAGCTCCGCGATCAGGTCCAGGCCGCTGCCGTCGGGCAGCCCCAGGTCCAGGATCGCGAGGTCGCACGGGCCACTGGCCAACGCCCGGGTACGGGCCTCGGAGATCGAGGCCGCCTCGTGGACGGTGCCCGCGCCCATCGAGGTCAGACGCTGCGCGATCGCCTCGCGCAGCAGCGGGTGGTCGTCGACCACCAGCACACTGAACATCTCTTCCCGCGGATGCGGGACCATGGCCGGTGGCAACAGCCCGCTCGCAACGCCACGAAGTGCCATGCCTGGGCCCACGGTAGCCACGTCAACTACCTCCATAGAGTCGGTCGTGCCCCCCGACGGTTCGCACCGTGGCCTCGCCCTGCGACCGCGCCGCCGTTCGGACGAGCAAGTGCGTCGCGAGAGAACATATCCCCCCTGGCGAGTTAACGAGGCCGTCGGAGCCAACTTCGCTCGGTAGAGTTTTCCGCGATACCACGAAATCGCCCCCCCTTCGGTGTGCATCTCGACGCCGATCCTGCCACGGCGGAGACACTCTGTGTCACGCGGCGCGACCCAGCGTGATCGATGACTCCGAGCGTCGCAGCGGCGTTGCGGAGATCGCCGTAACGCCGGGCCCACGGGTGGGCGCCCGTGGCCGGGGGACGGGGACGCGCGCCGGGCCGCGTCCGGCCCCGGTGTACCCCCTGCGGATCACGATCCGGCAACGCCCGCCGCTATTCCGGCGCCGCGTCGCGGCGTCGGCAGTACCGACACATTCGACGCCGGGCGATCAGAGCGATCGTTTCGTGTTCAACGTGGTGACGCCGAGCGGCGGAAGCCCGGCCGCCGTCGCCAGGACCGTCACGAACGCGTCGCCGTAGGCGGTGAGGTCCTCCTCGAGCGGGGTCCACGACGCGCGGAGCTCGAGGTCGGTGACGTGGCCGGGCCCGCTGATGTCGCCGAAGCGGACCGACGAGGTCTGCGTGACGGTGCCGCCGAGGGCCGTGCTGCGGGTCCCGCACTCCTCCAGCGCCCCGGTCAGCCACGACCACGCGACCTCGGCCAGCATCGGGTCGTTCGCGTGCTCGGGGTCGAGCTCCGCGCGCACGAACGTCACCATGCGCAGCGTGCCGTCCCAGGCCTCCTGGCCGTCGGGGTCGTGCAGCAGCACCAGCCGCCCGGTGACGACAACCTCCGGGTCCTCCCCGGCGGCCGCGTCGACCACCGCGGGCACGACCTCGGCGCTCCACGCCGCCGACCACGGGGCCAGCCGCTGCGGTGGCCGCATGTCCCGCAGCGTGATCTCGGCGCGGGTCGGCAGCGACGCCAGCGACTCGACGGCCCGGCGGAACGCGTCGGGGGTGGTCGTGGGCGCGGTCACGGGAGCGGACAGTAAGCGCCGGGCCGCAGCCCCGCCCAGACGACGCGCCGGACGCGACGCGCCGCGCCCCCTCGCTCCGGCTCGGTGGTCCGGGCTGCCCCGTGGGAGACTGGGCACATCATGGAGGTGTCGTCCCCGCCCGCCACCGCTCCGACCGGGCTCGCGAGGCGTGACCTCACCGGAGCCCCCCTGCTCGACGCGGCCTGGGGCCGCACGCCCTCGCGCCTCCCGGTGTGGTTCATGCGCCAGGCCGGTCGCTCGCTCCCGGAGTACCGGCGCATGCGCCAGGGGACCGGCATGCTCGAGTCCTGTCTGACCCCCGATCTCGCCGCGGAGATCACCCTCCAGCCGGTTCGGCGCTACGGCGTTGACGGCGCGGTGCTCTTCTCCGACATCGTCGTGCCGCTGCGCGCGGCCGGCGTCGACGTCGACATCGTCGCCGGCACCGGTCCCGTCATCGCCTCGCCGGTGCGCTCCAGCGCCGACGTCAGCGCGCTGCCGCGCCTCGAGCCGGACGCGGTCACCCCCGTGGCCGACGCCGTGCGGATCCTCGTGCGCGAGCTCGGCGACGGGCCGGGCGGCGTGCCGCTCATCGGGTTCGCCGGCGCCCCCTTCACCCTCGCCTCCTACCTCGTCGAGGGCGGCCCCAGCCGCAACCACGAGCGCACCAAGGCCCTCATGCACGCCGAGCCGCGCACGTGGCACGCGCTGCTCGACCGTCTCGCCGACCTCACCCTCACCTTCCTGCGCGCCCAGGTCGAGGCCGGGGTCGACGTCGTGCAGCTCTTCGACTCGTGGGCCGGAGCGCTCTCCGAGCGTGACTACCGTGCCCTGGTCCTCCCGCACACGGCGAAGATCCTCTACGGACTCGCCGACACCGGGCTGCCGCGCATCCACTTCGGTGTCGGCACCGGGGAGCTGCTCACCGCCATGGGGGACGCCGGGGCCGACGTGGTCGGCGTCGACTGGCGGGTGCCCCTCGACGAGGCGGCCCGCCGCGTCGGGCCCGGCAGGGCCCTGCAGGGCAACCTCGACCCCGCCGTGCTCTTTGCCGGTGACGAGGTCGTCGAGCGCGAGGTACGCCGCATCGTCGAGGAGGGCCGCGCCGCCGACGGTCACATCGTCAACCTCGGGCACGGCGTGCTACCCGAGACCGACCCGGACGTCCTGGCCCGCGTCGTCGAGCTGGTGCACTCCCTGCCGGTGAGGTGACCGGCGTGGACGAGAGCCCGACGCCGCCGTCGGTGCTCGTGGTCGGCGGCGGGGTGAGCGGCCTGGCCGCCGCGCACCGGCTGCGGACGCGACTGGGGGACGCCGCCGCCGTCACCGTCGTGGAGTCCGCGCGGAGCCTCGGCGGGAAGCTCGCCGCGGTCGAGCTCGGTGGGCGGCGGGTCGACGTGGGTGCCGAGGCCTTCCTCGTCCGCCGCCCGGAGGCCGCCGCGCGCATCGCCGAGCTCGGGCTCACCGACGACCTTGTCCATCCCGGCGTCGCGTCGTCCCTCGTCCGTGCCGGCGGCGCGAACCACCGGCTGCCGGGTCGCACCGTCCTGGGCGTGCCGTCGGACCCGGGAGCGGTCTCGGAGCTGCTCTCGGCCTCCGGCCGGGCGGCCCTCGCCGCCGAGGAGCACCTCCCGGCGGTGGCGTGGACCCCGGGGGACGACGCCTCGGTGGGTGCGCTGCTGCGGGCTCGGACCGGCGACGAGGTGGTCGACCGGCTCGTCGACCCGCTGCTGGGCGGCGTCTACGCCGGCCGTCCCGACACCCTCGGGCTGCGCGCGACCATCCCCGCCCTCGCCGAGGCCCTCGACGCCGGGGCGGGCTCGGTCCTCGCCGCCGCCCGCGCCGGGCTCCCCGCGGCACCCCCGGAGGGCACGGCGCCGGCTCCCGTGTTCGGGACGCTGCGCCACGGTCTCGCGGACCTTCCCGGCGCCCTGGCCCTCGCCGCCCGCGCCGAGATCGTGCTGGGCGCGACGGTGACCGCGCTGGACCGCGTCACCGACGGCTGGGAGGTGACTCTCGACGCGGGCGGGACCCGCTCCGCCCGCCGTGTCGACGCGGTGGTCCTCGCGGTGCCGGCCCCCGCCCTGCGGCGTCTGCTCGCCGGGCTCGCTCCGCACGCCGCCGCCGCGGCGGGGGAGATCGAGCTGGCCTCCAGCGTCGTCGTCGCCCTCGCGGTCCCCGCGTCCGCCGACCTCGGGGCGAACTCGGGCGTGCTCCTCGGGGCGGGGGAGCGGCGGCCCGACGGGCGGGGATGGACGGTCAAGGCCCTCACCTTCTCCTCGGTGAAGTGGCCGCACCTCGCCCCCGCTCCGGTGGCGCCCGGCGACGACGCGACGGCGGTCCTGCGGGCGTCGATCGGTCGGCACGGCGACACCGGCACGCTGCAGCGCGACGACGACGACCTGCTCGCCGCCACCCGCGACGACCTCCGGCTCCTCACCGGGCTCGACGCCGAGCCCGTGGAGACGGCGGTGATGCGCTGGGGCGGCGGGCTGCCGCAGTACGGCGTCGGGCACACGGACCGCGTCGCCGCCATCGAGTGGGGCGTGGCGCGGCTGCCCGGGCTCGCGGTGGCCGGGGCCGCGCTGCACGGCGTCGGCGTCCCGGCGTGCCTCGCGACGGGCGACGCGGCCGCGGAGCGGGTCGCCGCCCATCTCGCGGCGCTCGCGCCCGCCCGTGGCAGTGGCACGATGGAGCCGTGGCCCGGCTGAACTACGACGAGCTCAACTCGACCCTGCGCTACGCGATGTGGTCGGTGTTCCGCACCGAGCCCGCACGGCTGCCCGCGGACCGCGGCGGTGCGGCCGAGGAGTTTGCGGCCGTCGTCGACGAGCAGGAGAACAAGGACGTCGTGGTCCGCGGGGTGTACGACCTCGCCGGCATGCGCGCGGACGCGGACTGGATGGTCTGGACCCACGCGGGCGAAGTCGAGTCCCTGCAGGGAACCTACAGCGCGCTGCGGCGTACGGCGCTGGGCGCGGCCTCGACGCCGGTGTGGTCGAGCACCGCGCTCCATCGGCCCGCGGAGTTCAACAAGAGCCACCTGCCCGCGTTCGTCGCCGGCGAGGAACCGAAGGGCTACCTCTGCCTCTACCCGTTCGTGCGGTCGCTGGACTGGTACCTACTGCCGGACGCCGAACGGCGCCAGATGCTCGCCGACCACGGCAAGGCCGCACGCGGTTACGCCGACGTCCGCGCCAACACCGTCCCCGCGTTCGCCCTCGGCGACTACGAGTGGATCCTGGCGTTCGAGGCCGACCAGCTGGACCGGATCGTCGACCTCATGCGTGAACTGCGCGCCACCGAGGCCCGGCGCCACGTGCGCGAGGAGGTCCCGTTCTTCACCGGGCCGCGGGTGGCCCCGGGGTCGCTGCTGGCGTTCGCCCCGTAGGGGCGCTCATCGACCGGTGGTGCCGTCGATCAGTTCGCGGAGGATGTCGGCGTGGCCGGCGTGCCGGCCGGTCTCCTCGATCATGTGCGCCAGGGTCCACCGCATCGACGGTGCCGCGCCCCGACGCGCGGGCCGGGGCCCGGGGAGGGCCAGGTCCGTCCAGGCTTCGATGACCTGGTTCGCCCGCCCGACGGCCTCCCGGTAGTCGGCGACGAGGCCGTCGGTCGTCTCCTCGGGAGCCGGCCGCATGGTGGCGGCCCAGTTGCCGGCGTCCTCGCCCAGGAAATAGAACCGCTCGACGGAGGCGAGGTGCTTGACCAGCCCCAGGAGGCTCGTGCCCGAGGGGACGCCGGGTGTGCGCACCTGGGGTTCCGGCACACCCTCGGTCCTGGCGACGATCGCGCCGCGCACCTGGTCGAGGACGCCGACCAGGGTGCTCTTCTCGTCGGGGCGAGTGTCGTTGCGGGGGGTGCGCACCGGAGTACTCCTTCGCGGCTCGGCGTTCCGGCCAGCACCGTGCCCTTCCGCATGAGGGAGTGCACGCTTCCTTGCCGAACCGGCAAGGGGCGGCCTCAGGCGCGCGAGGGCGGTCGGCCGTACCGGGCGTCGCCGCTGACCCGGTGTACCCCGACGACCTGGCCGAAGGTGGGTGCGTCGATCATCTTCCCGCCGCCGACGTAGATGCCGACGTGGCCGGGCCGTCCCCCGGGGAAGTAGCCGAACACCAGGTCGCCGGGCCGGGCCCCGGAAGCAGAGATCTTCTGCGCCCAGCCGTACTGCGCCGCGGCCGTCCGTGGCGGGCGCTGGCCGGCGTGGCGAAGCATCAGGCTGGTCAGACCCGAGCAGTCCACCCCGGAGCGCGAGGTCCCGCCCCACCGGTACGGGACGCCCGTGAAGGTCCGGGCGAAGTCGACGGTCGTGGAGCCCGCGGTGGACGACCCGGAGGCCACCGGAGCGGTGCTCCCGGTCGACCCCCCAGCGGTGCTCCCGGTCGACCCCGACCCGGGGATGACGAGGCGCCGGCCCGGGTAGATCGCGTCGGGGCGGGAGATGCGGTTGGCCGTCGCAAGCGCTTGCCAACCGCCCGCCACGCCCTGCGACCTCGCGATGCTCGCGAGGGTGTCCCCGGCCCGGACGACGTATGTCGTGCCGCTGCCGGCCGGCGTGCCCTGCGGCGTCGACGACGCGGTGCCGGTGGGCACCAGCGCCTGCGCAGCGGGCGCGGTGACCAGGGCCAGCGCGGCGAGGGCGAGAGGACCGACGGTGACGGTCGCCGTCGGCAGGGAGGGGCACGGGGCGCGGTGCTTGGCGTGGGACAAGGAGAACCTCAGTCGGTCGTCGGGCGGAGCGCCTCCTACCGGACGTCTTCCGTGGCGACGACGTTAGGAACTGCGGCACGGCCCGGACCCGCGTCGAGACCCGTCCGCGCCGATCGGTGGATCTTCTGCGCCCGGGGCAACCCGGCCGCCGGGAGCGCAGTCCGGATCACCTGTTCGCCCGCCGTGACTCGCGGCATCGGATCCTTCTCGGCGCCCCCGCCCGCCCACTGGCCGCGGAACCGCGCCGGACGGCGGGCCGGGCCGGTGTCGTTCCGCCCCCTCGTGCCGCTCCCCGCCCCCGCCCGGCGTGGCGGGCCGACGACACGCCCCACCCGGCGCACAGGTCGAACGACCGGGCCCCGCGACTACAGGACTCCCGTGGGCGATGTGGGTGAACCTGCCCGTCCTACCGCATCAGGTCCGTGCGTCCGGCGGCGTGGCGTGGCCGGTCCTGCGTCCGGGCGCTGTTCATCGGACGACGACCGGGAGTGGACAGCACGAAACCGGGTCGGATTCGACTGGTCGTCATCGGAGTCGACGGACCACCCCTGGACGGCAATCCCTTGCTCGGTCAACACCCGCACAGCGACCGCCTGCGCGACGTGGGCGCCGGCGGATGGGGCAGCTCCCCGGGGCGCCAGCGACGTCGACCAACACCAGGGTCCTTCGTAGTGGGCGGACAGCGTCCAGCCCAGCCGGTAGCCCTCAGCCGGGTCGCACGGCGCCTCGTGCGTCAGGAGGTAGACCACGGTGGGGTCGCTGCGCTCTGCCGGCGACGGGGCATGGTCGGGCTCCTGGGGTGGGCGCGAACCCTCGCCGCGGCCCCGGAAGATCAACTGCGACATGTCGATCAAACTCATGCTACCCATCCCGGCTACGGCCTCGCCGTCGCGAGCTGGACGCCGGGTCTTGGACGCACCAACTACCCCGCCACCGTACTAGAGCTGGTGAGCGGTGTGAGGGCTGCCACTGCCCTCGGCGGGCCTACGCGTCGGCCGTGGGCGCCAACCGCAGCGATACCGAGTTCATGCAGTAGCGCTGGTCGGTGGGGGTGCCGTACCCCTCACCCTCGAAGACATGACCGAGGTGCGAGTGGCACGTCCCGCACAGGACCTCGACGCGGCGCATCCCCATTGCACGGTCCTCGCGCAGGATCACGTTGTCGTCGGACGACGGGGCGTAGAACGACGGCCATCCGCAGTGCGAGGCGAACTTGGTGTCGGAGCGGAACAGCTCGGCGTCGCAGGCCCGGCAATGGTAGACGCCCTCGGTGAACACCTCGTCGTACTCGCCGGTGAAGGGGCGCTCGGTACCGGCCTTGCGCAGCACCTTGTACTCCTCGCGCGAGAGCTGCGCGCGCCACTCGGCGTCGGACTTCGAGACCTTCGGCTGGCCGATCGCGGCGTCGCTGCTCATCGTTCCAGGCTAATACGGCGATTCGGGTGAGGTCGTGGTCCAGACGGCGATCTGGCTGCGACGGGAGAAGCCGAGCTTGGTCAGGACGTGCTGTACGTGATTCTGGGCGGTCCGTTCCGAGACGACGAGCTCGGCGGCGATCTGGGCGTTGGTGAGTCCTCGGGCCACCCCGGCCGCGACCTCCCGCTCCCGCGAGGTGAGGATCGGCCGGGCGTCGAGGCCCGCCCGGAGGGCCGCGAGCCGGACGACGAACGGAGCCATCCCCAGGGCGGACGCCCGCGTCGCGGCCTCATGGACGAGTCGGCGGGCCCGCTCCCGGTCGCCGCGGCCGTCGCGCCGGACGAGGACGGAGGCCAGCGCCTCGCCCGACTCCACCGCGTAGCCCGCGGCGCCGATGCGGGAGCACGTGGAGAGCGCGAACTCCAGGTCGTCGACGGCGTCGTCGAGTTCCCCGAGCGCCGCCGAGGCCCGTCCGAGCGGCAGGGCGACCGGGCCGCCGTAGTTGGCGGTCCCGCCCGGGACGGCGACGTGGCGGTCGCGGTGGGGGCGGAGGTGGTCCCGCAGGACGGCGACGTCGGCCGGGTCGTCCTGGGCGACGGCGACCGCGACCGCGACCGCGCGGCTGGCGACGGCGAAGAAGGGCGGCGGCCGCCAGGCCCCGGGCGGTCCGAGCGCCCGGTAGTAGGAGGCGGCGTCGGCCAGGCGCCCGAGGTCGGTGAGCAGGACCGCCGCCCCGAGGGCGTCGAAGAAGCGGTACCCGACGGCAGGAGCCTCCGGCGCCGGCCGAGCGGTGAGGGCGTCGAGCGCGGAGCGGGGACCGGCGGCGGGGCCCAGGTGGTGGTCGATCGCCCCGTGCAGTGCCACCCGCATGGCCTCGGCCGCCGGGTGCGGCGTCGCACCCAGCGTCGCGAGGGCCTCCTCCCCGAGCCGGCGGGCCTCGAGGAGGCGCCCGTGAGCCTGCGCCGTGGTGGCGCGGCACGTCAGGAGCCGCCACCGCGCGATCGGGCCGCCGACGCCGTGGACACGGCCAGCGATCGGTTCGAGCTCGGCGCGGGCCGCGGCGAGGTCACCCCGTTCGAGGGCGACCTCGAAGCGGGCGAGGTGGGCGTCCAGGCCGACGTCCGGGTCGTCGCTCTCCGCGGCGAGCGCGGCGAGGCGGTCGGCGACGGCGATACGGTCGTCCAGGCCCTCGGGCCCGCTGCGCACCGTCCGCCGCACGCGGAGGGCGGCGATGAGAGCGCCCCGGTCCGCCGTTGCTCCGGCGATGTCGAGGGCCTCGGCACTGGCCGATTCCGCCCCGACGGTGTCCCCGAGGAACGTCCCCGTCTCGGCCCGCAGCGCGAGGACCCGGGCCCGCAGGGCCGACGGCTCCGGCCCCAGCCCCGTGAGCACCTCGTCGCAGAGGGCCAGGACGACCCGGTCACGGTCCGGCTCGCGCAGGCAACCGACGGCGAGCGCGGCCTCGGCGAGCAGGTCGGGCCGGTCCGCCCGGCGGGCGTCCTCGGCCGCCCACCCGCACGCCTCGAGGGCCCCGGCCTCGTCGGCCGAGCGGCGTCGCGCGTCGACGAGGGCGATCGTGAGCCGGGCCCGCGACACCCCGCCCTCCTCCGGCGAGCTCCCGGTCGCGCCGACGTCCAGGGCCTGCGCGTAGAGGGCGGCGCCCTCCTCGAACGCGAGCCGCCGCATCGCGTCGTCCGCGGCGCGCACGAGCGCGGTCACCGCCAGACGTCGGTCACCGACCGGAGCGGCGACCGCGGCGGCCGCACGGTGCCGGGCGAGATCGGCGAGCAGCCCCGGACCTCCGGTCGAGCCGGCGCCGCCGGTCGCCTCGAGGGCGTCGGCGGCCGAACGATGGAGGCGGGCCCGCTCGAGGCCGGGCAGGTCGGTGACGACCGCGTCGCGGACGAGGGCGTGGACGAACCGCTGTTCCCGGCGGTCGTCGGTGGCCTCGACGAGCCCGGCCGCCGCGGCGGCGTCGAGCTCGGCGACGCAGTCCGCCGGGTCCTGCCCGACCATGTGCGCCAGGACCGGGATCGAGAACCGCCGTCCGAGGACGGACGCCGCGCGCAGGACCGGCCGCACCGATCCCGCCAGCTCCTCGATCCGACCGGTGATCACCTCCCGGACGCCCGCCGGGGGGTGGGCGATGCTGCCATTCCGGTCGACGACCCGGGCCAGCTCGCCGACGAAGAAGGGGTTGCCGCGGGTGGCCTCGTGCACGGTCGCGGCCGTCCGCGGATCGAGCGGGCGGCCGACGAGATCGTCGAGCTGGGCAGCGACCGCGTCGACGTCGAGGCCGGCGAGCTCGAGCCGCTCCGTGTGTGGCTCCCGGACGAGACCGACGAGGACGTCGTCGGCCGTCCGGGCCGCGATCGCGGGCACCCGGCGGGTCGCGAGTACGAGGATCCGCGTCCCGGCCAGCTCCCGGACCAGGTGACGCAGGAGCAGCACGGAGGGACGGTCGGCGGCCTGCAGGTCGTCGAGGACGAGGACGAGACCGGCGGGTCCCGCAGCGTCCCTCAGGTCGCTGCTGACGCGGTCGAAGACCCGGAAGCGGGCCTCGGCGCCGCCCTCGTCGGCGGTCGGAGTACCTGGCCTCCCGCCGGTGGTCGGGTCCCCGAGCACGTCGCGCGCGCCGCGCGCCGCCCGCAGCACCTGCCGCCACGGCCAGTAGGGCGGGGCGCCGTCGTCCTCCACAGCCCGGCCCCAGGCCACCGGGACCCCGCCGGCGGTGGCCCGGGCCGCGAGCTCCTCGGCGAGCCGGGTCTTGCCGATCCCCGACTCACCGGTACACAGCACGCACCGGGCGTCCCCGTCGAGGGCGGCGGCGAGCCGGGCCTCGAGGAGCCCGATCTCCTCGGCCCGCCCGCGCAGTCGTCCCGGCATGTCGCCCGCACCCCCGTAGGGGAGTCTGGCGAGCGGCGCCCCGCGGCGGCAAGCGCCCGGGTCGTGGGCCGGTCCCGCCCGGCCCGAGCGACGTTCTCAGGCGACCACCCGGGTCCGCGGATCGGCGCGGGTCCCCGGCGTGGCCGCCTCCCGTAGGACGGCCAGGCCGAGCAGCGTCCAGCACAGCTCCCACCCGGCGATGGCCAGCAGGGCGGCCGCGGCGGGCGGGCCCCCGGTGACGACGAGGGCCGGCGTCGTCACCAGGAACACCCAGAGGCCGCTCACGAGCGGCACGGCGCGCCACCCGCCGCGCCAGCGCCGCCGGCGCAGCACCGCGACCCCGGCGACGACGAGGCCGAGCCCGGCGAGGGGCGACGCGATCCCGAACAGGCCGTCGGCCACCGCCGGCGCGGCGGGATAGGTCAGCTCGGCGACGACGAGCAGTGCGAGCCCGAGGGCTCCGGCGCCGAAGCCGAGCCGGGCGGCCCAGCCGCGGCCCCCCGACCCTGCGCGGCGGCGGTCACCACGAGGGCGCCGGCCGCGAGGTGCAGCAGCGCCTGCAGGAGCGGCCCGGCGGCCGGTTCCCAGCCGGAGATGGCGCCGACCAGGGAGTAGACGACGCCGAGGCCGGTGACGATCGTGGCGCCGAGGACGACGGCGCGCAGGGGGGTTCGCATGCCCGCCGACGCTAGACAGCGCGCCGTCACCCCACGTCCGCCGAACGACTCACCCGACCTACTCGGATTCGCGGTCAGCCGAACCAGGTGGCGACGACGACCTCGAGCACGAGGTACATGACGTATCCGGTGCCGAGCAGGATCAGCCCGACCATGAGGACGGCGAACCACCGCCGCAGTCCGCCGGCCCGGTTGGCCGAGTCGGCGAAGTCGCGGACGCCGGACAGCTCGCCTTCGACGGTGAACATCGACCGCACCCGCTCCATGCGGTCGAGGTGCTCGGCGAACGCCCGGGCCTCCGGGTCGTCGGGGTCGAGGCCGACGAGATCGTCGTGGAACCGGCGTGCCGGGTCCTCGCGGCGCGCTCCGGACCAGGTCATGGCTCACGGTAACCTCTCCGGCCGTGGCCCGGTCGTCGGCGGTGGAGCTCGAGGTCGGTGGGCGCGCGGTCCGGCTGTCGAACCCCGACAAGGTCTACTTCCCGGACCGGGGGATCACGAAGCGGCAGGTCGTGGAGCACTACGCCGCCGTGGGGGAGCCGCTCCTCGCCGTCCTGCGCGACCGGCCGACCCACCTCAAGCGTTTCGTCGACGGAGTCACCGGCGAGCCCTTCTACCAGAAGCGTGTCCCGAAGGGCGCTCCCGACTGGGTGGAGACCGTCGAGGTCCGGTTCCCGAGCGGGAGGCCCGCCGAGGAGATCTGCCCGACCGAGGTCGCGGTCCTCGCGTGGGCGGCCAACCTCGGCACGTTCGACTTCCACCCGTGGCCCGTGCGGCGCCCCCTCGTCGACGCCCCCGACGAGCTGCGCATCGACCTCGACCCCCAGCCGGGCACCGACTTCGCCGACGCCGCGCGGGTCGCCGCCGTGCTGCGGGAGGTCCTCACCGAGGCCGGGCTCGTCGGCTGGCCCAAGACCTCGGGCGGGCGCGGCATCCATGTGATGGTGCCGATCCGCGCCGAGTGGGACTTCGTCGCCACCCGCCGCGCGGTGATCGCGATCGCCCGCGAGGTCTGCCGCCGCATGCCGTCCGAGGCCACCGTCGATTGGTGGAAGGAGGAGCGCGGGGAACGCGTCTTCCTCGACTTCAATCAGGCCGCGCGCGATCGCACCATCGCCTCGGCGTGGTCGGTGCGCGGCACCCCCCGGGCGACGGTGTCGTTTCCGCTGCGTTGGGACGAGCTCGGCGGCGTCGACCCCGACGACGTCGACGTGCTCAACGCCGCGACGCTGCTGGCCGAGCGTGGCGACGCCCACGCCGGCCTGCACGACGATCCGGCGGGGATCGGAACGGTGCTGGAGTGGGTGGAGCGCGACGAGCGCGATCACGGCCTCGGCGACCTGCCTTACCCGCCGGAGTACCCCAAGATGCCGGGGGAACCAAGTCGTGTGCAGCCCTCTCGTGCCCGCCGTGCCTGAGGTGCAGATGATGCCTCACGGCGTTATCTGGGAGCTCGACGAGGTCCTGCGCCGGCATCGGCGTGTCGGCGGCGAGGCGGTGGCCGGGCTCCTGGGTCACCTCGCCCCGAGCAGCTCCACAGCCCGGTCGGGCATCCGCGGCGCGGAGGGCCCGGTGGAGCCGGACGAAGTAGGCCGTCAGCGCCCCGAGCCGCAGGCCGGCCAGCGCGCGGAACCACGCGGCGTGGCACACCGGCGCCCCGGCGGCGCTCGCGTACCGGTCGAGCAGGTGCTCGGGCCGGTCGACGTCCACCAGATCGGTGCGCAACGCGGGGTCCCAACTCGCCGCGTCGTACATCATCGCGACGTAGCCGACGTCGATCGAGGTCGGCCCCAGGTGCCCCGACTCCCAGTCCAGGATGGCGGTGAGCCGCCCGTCCGAGGCCATCCAGTTGTTCTGGTAGAAGTCGCCGTGGACGAGGCCGGTTTCGGGTGCGGGGTCGGGGACGCTCGCGTGCAGTCGGGAGTGCACCGCGCGTCGGCGGGGCCGCCGCTGAGCAGCGGGAACTCATCCGGTACCACGCCCGAATCGCCCCGTACCTGCTGCCGTACCTGGCTGGCCGGCCGGTCCACCTGATCCGCTTCCCCGACGGGACGGCACGCGCCGGCTTCTGGCAGAAAGGAGGTGCCCGGCCACGCCCCGAGCTGGCTGCGGCGCTGGCACGACCCGGAGGCCGATCCGGACGAGACGCAGAACTACTTCGTGCTCGACAGCACCGCTGCCCCGGTGTGGATGGCCAACTACGGCGCGATCGAGCTGCACCCCTGGACCTCGCGCCTGCCCGACGCGCCGGTGTCGATCCCGATCACCTGGGACGAGCTCGACGACCCGGACCTGGCAGGGGACCACTGGACGATCGCCACCGCCCTCGACCGCCTGCGCCGGACCGGGGACCCGCCGCGGCCGCTCATCGGACGCGACCAGACGCTCCCGCCGCTCTGAGCAGCGCGCTCGCCCACCGCGGCGGGCTCGGCGAGGGGACCGCACGGACGTAGGCTCGCGTGGGTGGACGACGTGCGGCGCATCGTGGTCTCGCGGCGGGTCGAGGCCCCCGCGGCGCGGGTGTTCGCCGTGCTCGCGGACCCGGGTCGGCACGCCGAGATCGATGCGTCGGGCACGGTGCGTTCTGCCCGGGCCCCCGTGCCGGTCACCGCCGTGGGCGAGCGGTTCTGCATGGCCATGTACCGCGAGGACCGTGGCGGGGACTACGAGACCGACAACGTGGTGACGACCTACGAGCCCGACCGAGCCATCGGTTGGGCGACGACCTACCCGGGCCAGGAGCCGCTCGGCTACACCTATACCTACCTGCTGTCGCCCGACGGGGACGAGCGCACCGTGGTCACCCAGGTCTACGACTGGTCCGGTGTCACCGACCCGGACCTGCTACGCCTGTTCCCGCGGGTGACCGCTGCCGAACTGGCCGCCACCGTCGACCGACTCGCGGACGCCCTGGGCTGATCGCACCACCCCGCGACGATCAGCACACCCGCTCCGGGGGACCGAGACCGACCAGCGTCGTGGTTGTGGCGAACCGGGAGGACGACATGCCTGAGATCAGCGACGCGGCCGAGGTCCGGCGCGCTCACCGCAGCGAGCTCGACCCGATCAGCTTCCTGTGGCGCAGTAATCGTGTATCCGGAGAAGGTCGCCGTCGTACACGAGGAGCGCCGCTACACCTATCGCCAACTGGCCGAGCGGGTCCGTCGTCTGGCCTCGGCCCTGCAGGACGCGGGGCTCGCCAAGGGTGATCGGGTCGCCGTCATCGCCCCGAACATCCCCGCGCTGCTCGAGGCGCACTACGGCGTGCCGGCCGCGGGTGGGGTGCTCGTCGCGGTCAACTACCGGCTGACCGCGGCCGACGTCGGCTTCATCCTCGAGCACTCCGGTGCGCGGTTCGTGTTCGTCGATCACGAGTACGAGCAGCTCGTCGACGGCAGGACGGCCGACGGCGTCGAGCGGGTCATCCGCATCGACGACACCGGTGCGTCGGGGGACCCGTACGAGGACTTCCTGGCCGAGGGCTCCCCGGAGCGGCAGCCGGTGGTGCTGGATGACGAGGACGAGCCCATCTCCACCACCGGGGTGCCTACCTGAACGCGCTCGGCGAGGTCGTGGAGACCCGCCTGGGCCCAAACAGTGTCTATCTGTGGACGCTGCCGATTTTCCACTGCAACGGCTGGTGCTTCACCTGGGCCGTCACCGCCGGGGGCGGGCGGCACGTGTGCCTGCGCAAGGTCGACCCCGGGCGCATCTGGGAGCTCATCGACAGCGAGGGGGTGACCCACTACAACGGCGCGCCCACCGTGCAGACCTCGTTGCTGGACCACGAGCAGGCCCACCCGCTGGACCGTGAAGTGACCACGACGGTGTCCGGCTCCCGCCCAACGCCGAGCTCTCACCCGGCTCGGCGAGGCCGGAATCCGCCCGATCCACGTCTACGGGTCCACGGAGCTCTACGGGCCCTACATGATCTGCGAGCGGGAGCCGGGGTGGGAGGAGCTCACCTTCGACGAGCAGGCCAGCTGCTGGGACGGCAAGGCGTGCACTACCTCATCGCCGAACCGGTCCGGGACGGCTACATCGAAACTGCGGGACCGCAAGAAGGACATCATCGTCTCCGGCGGCGAGAACATCTCCACCATCGCCGTCGAGCAGGCCATCGCCGAACACCACGCCGTCGCCGAGGTCGCGGTGGTCTCCACCCCCGACGACAAATGGGGGGAGCGGCCCAAGGCCTTCGTCGAGCTCGCGCCCGGCGAAGAGGCCTCCGAGGACGACATCCTCGCCTTCGCCAAGGAGCACCTCGCCGGATACATGCGCCCCGTCGCCGTCGAGATCACCGAGTTGCCGAAGACCTCCACGGGGAAGATTCAGAAGAAGCAACTGCGCGACCAGGAGTGGGCCGGACGCGACCGCAGCGTCGGGTGAGCGGCACGCTCCGTGGGCTCACCGCACCGCAGGGCGAAGGACGACTTCCGGCAAGGTGAAGAAGTTCGAGCTCCGGGCGCGCTACGCGTCGCTCGGAGCCGACAAGTTGGTGCACAGCGCTTGTCGATGAGCTGCGTTCCCGCTGGTGAGCAAAGCGCTGAGGCGGTCGGGCACCCCGAAGATGCGGGCGACCCGAAGCGGGTGCAGGTCAGCCGCGCACGGCCCCTGAGCAGCGACGATGTCGACTGAGGACCCGGATGAAGCCCTCGCACAGCGCGCACTCCCTCCAGCCGGGCTCATGATCGCCGGGCTCAGTACGCGACGCGGTACCAGTGAGCTGCTTCGTGGGAGATCGGCGCCAGTCGGACGCTGGTCGCAGTCTGTCGCGTGAACATCCGGACCCCGGCACCGAGCAGTACGGGCACGAAGAACATCAGCACCTCGTCGAGGAGTCCGGCCTCGATGCATTGCGCAGCGACGTTCGCGCCCTGGACGCTGACGTACTTGTCGCTTGCGGCCTCCTTGGCTTGCGCTACGGCGCTGCCCAAGTCGCTGGCGAAGGCGATACCGCTGGGTGGGGCGGCCGGGGGTCGGTGGGTGAGCACGACCACCGGGCCGTGGTACTGGCCGCCGAAGGCGCCCTCGCTATCGGTGCCGCGGTTCGGGTCGTCCCCGCCGTAGGTGCCGTTTCCGGCGAGGATCGCCCCGACGTTGGCCAGCAGGCGGTCGGCCGTGGGGTTCTCACCCACGAGGTGTTCTGTCAACCAGGACATATCGCCGTCGGGGCCGGCGATGTATCCGTCGAGCGAGGCCGTGGCCGAGTAGATCAGCTTCGCCATGGTTCTCCCGTGCCTCGACGTGTGTGCTAAAAGTATCATTATAGGACAGCAAAGTACAGTTGAGGAAGCAGGATCCGGTCCGGAACCTGCGAAGTGGGACACCACGCGGCACCGGCATAGGCGCGAGCGACGCGGCTGATCATGCGGATGGGTGGTGGAAGTAGTGGCCCTTGTCGAGATCGTCGATGAGCCCGGGATGTGTCGGCTGCCAACCCATCAGCTCGCGGGTCAGCGCACTCGAGGCCGGGCTGTCGGCCGCGAGGAATCCGGCCAGCCGGCCGAAGTGCTCGCCGGCCTCCTCGGGGGAGATGGCGACCACCGGCAGGTCGAGATGGCGCCCGATCACCTCCGCGATGGCGCGGACCGGCACGCCCTCGTCGGCGACAGCGTGCAGCACCGATCCGCCCGGGGCCTTCTCCAGCGCCAGGCGGTACAGGTGCGCGGCATCGAGCCGGTGCACGGCGGTCCAGCGGTTGGACCCGTCGCCGATGTAGCCGGAGACGCCCTGGTCGCGGGCGATGCCGACCAGGGTCGAGACGAAGCCGTGATCTTCTGCGCCGTGCACCGAGGGAGCGAGTCTCACGACCGACGAGCGCACGCCGCGCGCAGCCAGGGCGAGTGCGGCCGGGCTGCTGGCCTCGCGAGTGTCTGGCTGCCGAGGCAGGGATCGCTGTCTTCAGGATCGCGTTCGAGCGCTGGATCAACGACACCAACTCGCGAGACTTGTCGCAACACATCGGGGAGTTGCTGAACGAGCTCAAAGCCGTGACCGCGGGCAGATGAGCACCGGCGGCAGGTCCTCAGCCCGGGGGTGCGCTCCCCGTGCGGCGGCCGAGCAACGCCGCAAGGCGCTCGAGCACCGGGGCGTCCACTGCCACGGCTTGCGGGGGTGCGAAAGGGCCCGGGCCTCGGGGGAGACCGGTGAGCAACTGGGCGCTGAAGTCCAGAGCGAGCTCGGCGATCCGGTCGCGGACCTGGATCGTCTGGCCCGTAGCCCGCGCCAGATCCCAGCCGTGGCCCAGGGCCTCCACGATCCGCAAGTGTACTGCGGCAACGCCGGGCACGGAGCCCGTCGGCAGGGTGAACGACGTGGTCAGCACACCGGGCTCCCCGAACGCCGCCAGCACGTCGTACGCCGCGGCACGGTACGTCCCCAGCGGGTCCACTCCGAGCCCGCCCGTGGGCCCACGTTCCTCGGGCGATGGCGTCGGCGCACCACGCACGATGTCCGCGAACATCTGGTGACCACCGACGACATGCTCGACGAGGTCACGCACCGACCACCGGGTGCACGGTGTGGATCGGGACCACTGGTGCTCGTCGATACCGGCCACCAGGGGGTCGACGGCCTCGAGTGCCTCGGCGAGGTGGTCCACGAGCTCGTCCATCACGAACCGTCAGCCGTCCACCGGGCCGATCTCGTCGGCCTTCAGCGGTGAGCCGTTGGTCGGGCCTGCACCGTCCAGCGAGCGCTTCCCGGTCGCTGCTCGGCTCTCCAGCTCGGCTCGGGAGAAGATCTTCCTCCCGAGCCACACCAGGGGGTCGTACTTGCGGTCCACGACGCGTTCCTTCATCGGGATGAGGGCGTTGTCGGTGATCTTGATGTGCTCCGGGCACACCTCCGTGCAGCACTTGGTGATGTTGCAGAAGCCGAGCCCGTGCTCCTCCTGGGCGTCCTCCTTGCGGTTGCGCACGTCGAGCGGGTGCATGTCCAGCTCGGCGATCCGCATCAGGTAGCGCGGGCCGGCGAACGCCCGCTTGTTCTCCTCGTGGTCACGCACGACGTGGCAGGTGTTCTGGCAGAGATAGCACTCGATGCACTTGCGGAACTCCTGCGAGCGCTCGACGTCGACCTGCGCCATCCGGTACTCCCCGGGCGCGAGGTCCTCGGGTGGCGCGAAGGCCGGGATCTCTCGCGCTTTGATGTAGTTGAAGTCGACGTCGGTGACGAGGTCGCGGATGACCGGGAACGTCCGCAGTGGGGTCACGGTCACCGTCTCGTCCTCGGTGAAGGTCGACATCCGGGTCATGCACATCAGCCGCGACCGTCCGTTGATCTCGGCGCTGCACGACCCGCACTTGCCTGCCTTGCAGTTCCACCGCACGGCCATGTCGCCGGCCTGGGTGGCCTGCAGCCGATGGACGATGTCGAGGACGACCTCTCCCTCGAAGACCTCGACGCGATAGTCCCGCAGCTCGCCGCCGGCGTCGTCGCCGCGCCAGATCCTGAAGTGCGCCTCGTAGCCCATCCCTAGACCTCCAGTCCGGTGTGCTCGCTGCCCGGGTCGCCGCCGCCGGCGTCGGCGTGCCGGATCCCGTTGGCCTGCAGCGGCGGGCCGCTGCGGTGTCCGCCGATCTCGTCGCCGGTGTAGTACTTCTTGAGCTCGTCGAGCTCGAAGAGGTCGAACAGGTCCGAGCGCATGGGAACCTGCGGACGCCGCGAGAGCACGACCTCCCCGTCCTGCCACGAGCAGACCAGGAGCTCGCGGCGCCAGGTGTCGTCCATGGCCGGATAGTCGTCACGGGTGTGCCCGCCGCGGCTCTCCTGCCGCTCGAGCGCGGCGGTGGCAACGCACCGGCTGACGGTGAGCATGTTGCGCAGGTCCATGGCGAGGTGCCACCCCGGGTTGTAGGTCCGGCGGCCATTCACGCTGACCCGGGGGATGCGGTCGTGGAGCTCGGCGAGTCGCTTGAGCGCCATCTCCATCTCGTCCGCCTTGCGGATGATGCCGACGAGATCGTTCATCGTCTGCTGCATTTCCTCCTGGAGCACATAGGCGTTCTCCTCGCCCCCCTCGCCCAGCGGCCGCTCGAGCTCGGCGCGGGCCGTGAGAACGTCGTTCTCGGCAATGTCCGGAACCGTCTCCAGGGCGTCGAGGTACGCCGCCGCACCCGCGCCGGCCCGGCACCCGAAGACGAGCAGGTCCGACAGGGAGTTGCCGCCGAGCCGGTTCGAGCCGTGCATTCCTCCGGAAACCTCGCCCGCGGCGAAGAGCCCCGGGACCGCCGACGCCGCAGTGTCCGGGTCGACCTCGACCCCTCCCATCACGTAGTGGCAGGTCGGGCCCACCTCCATCGGACCGGCCGTGATGTCGACGTCGGCGAGCTCCTTGAACTGGTGGTACATCGAGGGCAGTCGCTTGCGGATCGTCTCGGCCGGCATCCGGCTCGAGACGTCGAGGTACACCCCGCCCGCAGGCGAGCCACGGCCCTCCTTGACCTCGGTGTTGATCGCGCGGGCCACCTCGTCGCGCGGAAGCAGCTCGGGGGGACGTCGGTTGTTGTCGGCGTCGGTGTACCAGCGGTCGCCCTCCTCCTCGCTGGTGGCGTACTGCTCCCGGAACACCTCGGGGATGTAGCCGAACATGAAGCGCTCGCCCTCGGAGTTCTTCAACACCCCGCCGTCGCCGCGGACCGACTCGGTGACGAGAATCCCCTTGACGCTCGGCGGCCAGACCATTCCGGTCGGATGGAACTGCACGAACTCCATGTTGATCAGCTCCGCCCCGGCGCGGAGGGCTAGCGCGTGACCGTCCCCGGTGTACTCCCAGGAGTTGCTGGTGACCTTGAACGACTTGCCGATCCCGCCGGTCGCCAGGACGATCGCGGCGCCGTGGAAGCACACGGGATTGCCCGAGGGGCGCTCGTAGCCGAAGGCGCCGGCGATCCGCCCGGAGTCCTTGAGCAGCTCGGTGACCGTGTACTCGTGGAAGACCTTGAGGTCGGACTCGTAGTCCCCGGTGCGCGCGTGATCCTCCTGCTGCAACGACACGATCTTCTGTTGGAGGGCGCGGATGAGCTCCAGCCCGGTGCGGTCGCCGACGTGGGCCAGCCGCGGGAACTGGTGCCCCCCGAAGTTTCGCTGGCTGATCTTTCCCTCGGGGGTGCGGTCGAACAGCGCCCCGTAGGTCTCGAGCTCCCAGACCCGGTGGGGCGCCTCTTTGGCGTGCAACTCGGCCATCCGCCAGTTGTTGAGGAACTTGCCCCCGCGCATGGTGTCGCGGAAGTGGACCTCCCAGTTGTCGCGAGCGTTGGCGTTGCCCATCGACGCCGCGATGCCACCTTCGGCCATCACGGTGTGTGCCTTGCCGAGCAACGACTTGCAGATGATGGCGACGCGCTTGCCCCGCATCCGCGCCTCGATGGCCGCCCGCAGTCCCGCGCCGCCGGCACCGATCACGAGGACGTCGTAGCTGTGGTGGGTAATCGGTGCGCCCTGCCGGGCCTCCTGCTGTTCGGTCATCAGTTCACGATCCTCGGGTCCGGGATGGTGCCGCTCGCGACGAGCATGATGTAGAGGTCGGCAAGGATGAGCGTGCCGATCGTCAGCCAGGCGAAGAGCATGTGACGGGTGTTGAGCCGGGACAAGGTCGTCCATGCCCGGTAGCGCAGCGGGTGCCGCGAGAAGTGCTTGAGTCGTCCGCCGACGACGTGTCGGCAGGAATGACACGAGAGCGTGTACAGCCACAGCCCGACCACGTTGATCACCAGGACGATGTTGCCGAGTCCCAGACCGAACCGACTCGAGCCGTCCGGGGCGTCGCTCTGGAAGGCCACCACCATGTCGTAGGTGTTGATCGCCGAGATCAGGAACGCCACGTAGAAGAAGTAGCGGTGCGCGTTCTGCAGGATGAGCGGGAACCGGGTCTCGCCGGAGTAGGTGGAGTGCGGCTCGCTCACCGCGCACGCGGGCGGCGAGGCCCAGAACGCCCGGTAGTACGATTTGCGGTAGTAATAACAGGTGATTCGGAAACCGAGCAGGAACGGCAGCGAGATGATCGCGAGCGGGATCCACGCCGGGAACTCGGGCAGGACGCGACCGAAGTGCCCGGCCCCCTCGACGCACGAGGCGCTCAGGCACGGGGAATAGAACGGTGACAGGTAGTGGTACTGGGGTACGTAGTAGGCAGAACCCCAGAACGACCGGATGGTCGCGTAGACGACGAACGTCGCCAGCCCCACCGCGTTGGCCACCGGCGGGAGCCACCACCGGTCGGTACGTAGAGTTCGTGCTCGGATGTCGGCCCGGCCGGCCGCTACGGGCGGGGTGGCCCCGGAATCGCGTGCTGTGGTGGTCACTCGCTCCAGTCCTCATCGACGGGCGCACCGGCGTGGCGGACGACCCGGGAGAGCCGTCCGCGAGGTCACGAGGTCCGTGTGGCGGGGATCAGCCGCACGCTCGCCGGCACTGTGGTGCGCCGCACCCTATGACGGCACGGTGGCAGGTCGTCGAGCGCGCAAGCGCAAGTCTCGTGATCCGCGCCACGGCGTGTTCGGGGCGCCGACGCCCCTTACTCGCTCGGCCATGCCCCGGGGACCGCACAGCGTGGGGCGTCGCGGTGCAGGTACAGAAGCGTGGTGAGGGGCGCGTCGGCCACTAGGTCGGCCAGGGCGCGCTCCAGGCATCGGCGACCGGCCCCGTCGCGCGGGCGGCGCAGAGTCTCGGCGAGCAGGCGGGTGAGGCGCTCTGAGTCGGCCATGAACGGCGTCAAGGTGAGCCGCGCACGCCCGAGCTCGTGGCGGCGGCGCGCGCCCACCGTGTCGCCCACGCCGACGACGCAGACGTCCGCATCGAGGTCGCCGCTCTCGAGAGCCGAAGGCGCCGCCGCTCCGTTACACGAATCCGCGATCGCGGCGCGGAACGCGGTGTTGATGACCCGGTCGGACGGGTCGCGCACGAGCTGCGCGAGGGTGTTCCAGCCGCCGCGGGCCTCGAGCACGTCGCGGAAGGGCCGTACATCGAACGTGAGCCGGCGGACGGCGGCGTCGCCCGGCCGCCGCACGTCAGCAGCTCCTCGACCGAGTCGGGCCGGGTGACACCGGGCGCGAGGACGAGGCATACCCGCGGCACGAGCGCCCGACCCCGCAGCTGGGGATCGGTCCCCTGGACGGACACCTCCGGCACTGGGGTCGGGTCGGCGGCGAGTCGGGTCGGCGCGTCGAGGTACTCCATCGCCGCCATCACGTCGGGCGCGGGGACCGTGCGGGTGGTGGCCGTGGTCACGCCACGGCGCACGGCGAACGGATTGCGCACAGGCCATGAGTCCTCTCATGATCGGCGTCACACCTCATCGTGCCCGAGCAGCGTGACCGCCGCCACTACCGACGATTCAGCCCAAGATCACGAGTGTTTTCCTGCACCCCGTACGCGGTAAACTTCTCGTTTCCGCCAAGGAGGGCGCTCATGACTGACCCCGAACCCCAGGATCGTGACCTCGAAACCGAGCGACCGACTCGAGGTCAGGCGCCGGGAGGACGCTCCTCGCGGGGCCCGGAAGTCCCCCCATCGCAGGGGGTGACGAGGACGCCGACGCGTCGAACGCCGCCCAGCCCGACCGGGTCCAGGACGACAAGCCCCTCGGCGATCACGGCGACCGAGGCGAGTAAGAGCGACCGAGGGCGGGGCGAGCCGCCCGTCAGTGCGGGGGCGTGCCGGGTTCATCGTGCGGGCACAGGCGCAGGACCGTGGACTCTCGCGCCCACCGCTCGGGTTGACCCTCGTCGTCGGCGGCGTTGAGGCGCGCGCTGGTGGCGCTGCGCATGAGCGGGGCGAGCACCGCCGCGGCGCCCAGCCCGGCCTCGGGACCGGCGGGCCACGGGCCGCGCACGCGCGGGTCTCCCGGCCGGTGGGTCTGGCCGCGGCGGCGGCGGCGGCCGCCGCGGTCGTGCTGTCCGTGGTGCCACAGCTGGTGCTCGGGGTGGCGCCGCTGACCGGTGCGGGCTGAGATGCAGGCGACGGTGGCGACGTTCTCGCCCGTGACCAGGGACGGCACCGTGCTGCTCGACGACGGCTCCCCGCTCGGCTTCGACGCCGAGGCGTTCGCGGCGGGCGGCCTGCTCCGGCTGCGGCCCGGGCAGCGGGTGGCGATCGCGTCGTCGCCGGCCGGGTGCGGGTGGTGACGCTGGCGACCTTTCCGCTGCCGGAACGGTGACCCGATCTCACCGGGTTGTCCTCACTCGAGATCGACATCGGCATCAACGCTCAGTTGATCGCGCTCTTCGGCTGGTCATCGACCCAACCGCGTGTCCGATCACGTGCACCGGGCACCGGATGTCCGGCGCGTGTGCCAGGCGGGCGTCAGTGGTGAGGAGCACGGTCGCACCGATCATCTCGGCCAGCGCGACGTACGTCGCATCGTAGGCGCTGAGGTTGTGTCGGAGCGCCCACAACCTCGTTCTGAGCCAGTCGGCCGGGAACCTCGCCAGCGTGAGCCGGGTGAAACCGTCCAGAGCCATCGCGCCTTGATCGTCGGTGAGGTCCCCGTGGCGGACGAGTCGGCGAAGCGCGTTGGTCACCTCGCTGTCGATGAGGTGGGGGACCGCGAGTTCCTCGTCCCCAAGACGATCAGGATCGAGGTCGTTGGCGACCAGCTCGACGATGACGCCGGCGTCGACGACTCTCACTCGCCACGCCCCTCCTGCAGCGCGGTGAGGACTGACTCTCGGTCGACGCGGCCCCGAACCTCGGCTTGGGTCTCTCGAACGACGGCCGCGTTGTCGTGCACGACCTGCGCCCGCTTGGCCAGGTGTTCCAGCTCGTGCAGCATGTACTTGGTCAGCGACAGCCCCCGCGCCTCGGCCGCCCCTCTCAGCGCGTCGTGAACATCATCGGGCACGTCCCGGATCTGGATCACTCGAGCCATGCCCACCATCCTATCGCAGTATGGGTGCACGCTGCACCCATCTTCGGGGCTGCCGGAAGTCGCGTCCCCGGGGGATGATGTGACAACTATCTGTGGTACACGGTGCGTCGGTGATCGATCCGTACCACGGTGATCACGACCGGCTCGTCGGTGATCGTGTACACGACGCGGTAGCTGCCGCGCCTCGCCGCGTGGTAGCCGGCCCGTTGTCCGGACAACGGCTTGCCGAGTCGGCGCGGGTTCTCGGCCAAGGGTCCGACGAGGAACTCCCAGATCGCCGAGGCGATACCCAGCGGCAGCTCCTCGGCCAGGGGGCGGCTCGCATCGCGGGAAAGGCGGACCTCACGTCTCCACCCCGCGCGGCGGGGGCTCCCGGGTGCTGGTAGAAGCCGCCCGGCGCGTAGAGGGCGTCGGCGGTTGCGTCCCGCCAGGAGAGGGCTCCACCGCTCACGTGGCCGACGCTGCTCACACCGGGCCTGCGGGGTGGTTCTCCTCGGAGAGCAGGTGGTAGAGCAGCAACAGCTGGGTGATCGCGAGCGGCTCGCTGCGATCGGCGTCGTCGAGGCGCCCGAGCCGGGTGGGCAGCGGCTCCGTGCTGCCCAGCTCGGCCCAGATCGCCTTCCCGAGAACGAGGTTGTCCTCGCGGGGCGCGTAACCGTGCACGTGCAGCGCGTCGACCGGTCGACCGCCCGCGTCCCGAATGAGCTTGAGGTGCATCGCGTTCTGGCTGACCCCGGTGAACAGCCGCTCCAGGTCCGCGTGCCGGCCGGTCCCGCGCAGGATCAGCTCCACCGACAGCGGCACGCCGGGCGGGTCGTCGCGGGACGGGACCGGCGCGAAGCGCACCACGATATCGGCCTCAGCCCGTTGCGGGCGGACGTAGCGCTCGCTCTCGGGCTCCCGGCGCTCGAGTTCGGCAATCACCTGGTCGGCGCGGTAGCCACGCCTGCTCGTGTCCCGGCGGACCTTCCACTCCCGACGGATCTCCTCCGGCGGATCGAGGTAGACGGCCAGGTCGAAGCAGGCCCTGGCGAGCGTGCTGTGGAGCGGGAACAAGCCCTCGACGATGACGACGTCGCGCGGTTCGACGAGCTGGGGCCGCACGAGCTCACCCGTCGCGTGGTCGTAGACCGGCTTGAGGACGGGTCGACCGCTGGCGAGCAACTGCAGGTGCTGCTCGATGATCTCGAGATAGTTGCCGTCCGGGTGCAGTGCGGTGAACGGCAGGGTCTTGCGTTCCTCCCGGTCGTAGCGGTGGTAGTCGTCCACGCACATCGACGTGCTGCGCTCGGGCCCCAGCGCGTCGATCAAGCCCCGTGTGAGCGTCGTCTTCCCCGCGGCGCTGTCGCCCGCGATCGCCAGCATGACCGGGCGTCGAGGGGAGTGGTGCTGGGCGAGCTGCATCCGCAGGACCTTGTCCGGCACGATCGGACCCCCTTCGCACGCTCCCCGCGGCAACCGACGGTAAGCGTGGCGCCCGTACGCACGGACCCCCTCCCAGGGTGATTTGCCGGGGTAGGGACGAGCCCGGACGGGTTTATGCTGCTCCGATGGGAGCAGGTCCCCTCCGGGTTGTTCTCGTCGATGACCACGAGATGGTCCTCGTCGGGCTCGAGGCGATGCTCGCCCGTCACTCCGCTGCGGTGTGCGTGGTCGGCACGGCCCTCGACGTGGAGTCCGCCCGCACCGTGGTGCACGACCTCGACCCGGACGTGGTGATCACCGACGTCCGTCTCGGCTCCGGTAGCGGGCTCGATCTGTGCCAACAGCTGGTGGCCATCGAGCCGGACCGCAAGATCGTCATGCTGACCGTGTACGACGAGGAACAGTTCCTGTTCCAGGCGCTGCGGGCCGGGGCCGCCGGCTACCTGCTCAAGCAGATCGACGCCGCGGAGCTGATCCGCCAGCTGGAGCGGGTGGCCGCGGGCGAGGTGGCGATCGACCCGACGATGGCCGGCCGCACGATGGCCAACGCGGCGCGGCTGCAGGCCGGGGAGTTCTGGCCCGGCGCGCACCGGGGGCTGACCCAGCGCGAGAGCGAGGTTCTCGGGCACATGGTGGCCGGCATGTCGAACCGGGCGGTAGCGGGGCGGCTCGTGCTGAGCGAGGAGACCGTCCGCACGCACGTCCGGGCCGTCTATCGCAAGCTCGCCGTGGGTGACCGGGCCGGCGCGGTGTCGGTTGCCCTGCGCGAAGGCCTCTTCCGGTGACCACCCCAAGGGGAACGCAGCCGTGAGGACGGGGGCTCTGGTGACGCCCGGGGCCCTGGACGCGGCGTTCGCGGTCATCGCGGACGCGGCCGCGGATCCGGGCGCCGGGGCGCAGACCCGCCTCGCCGGGGTCCTCGCCGGTATCCTCGCCGACCCCCGGGGTGGGCTCGCGCTGGTGCACGACTTCGACCCGGCAGCGCGCGAGCTCGTGCTCCTCGGCGCGGCCGGTCTCGGCGAGGGCCCCGGGCCGGTGCGCACCGCGCTCGGCCACGGGGTCGCGGGCTGGGTGGCGAGCCGGCGGGTGCCGGCCCTCGTCGCCGACCGTCGCTGCGACCCGCGCGGGGATCATCTGGCCGGGCTCAGCCCTCAGTGCGGTGGTGCGGCGGGGCCGGCGGTGACCGGAGTGGCCGTGCCGGTGCCCTCGGCCGGCGCGTACGTCGGGGGTGTCATCGAGGTGTACGCCCCGGCGGCCTACCCCGGCCCCGAGGACTCCGACGTGCCGGCTCTCGCGCGCCTCGCCGCCGTTCTCGGTCTCGTCCTCGACCACACCCGCCCGCCCCCGGGGCGCCGACAGGCCGGTCCCCGGAACGCGGCCGACGGGCTGGGCGGGGTAGCGATCCGGGCGCAGGAGGCCGAGCGGCAGCGGCTCGCGGCCGATCTCCACGACGGCATCTCCCAGCGTCTGGCCAGCCTCGCATTCCACCTCGCGGCGGCCGACGACGCGCTGCCCGGTGACCCGGCGTTCGCGGCCGACCAGGTGCGTGCCGCGCGCACGGTCACCGCCCTGACCCTGGCCGAGGTCCGGTCGGTCGCTCACGACCTGCGCCCACCCGGGATACGCGACCTCGGGCTCGCGGCGGGCCTGGTGGCGTTGGGGCCCACCGTGCCCGGTGTGGTGGTCGAGGTCGAGGCGGACGAGTGCGAGCTGCCGGACCACGTCGAGATCGCGCTCTACCGGGTCGCCCAGGAGGCTTTGCACAACGTCCTCAAGCACGCCGCGGCGGGCCGCGCCCAGCTGATCCTGACCCGCGGCCCCGACGGTGTGCTGTTGCGGGTCGGCGACGACGGGTGCGGGTTCGTCTCCGGGAGCGCTCACGAGGGACTGGGAGTCGCCGGGATGCGCGAGCGGGTGGAGTTGCTCGGTGGGTGCTGCGAGGTTCTCAGTCGGCCCGGCGAGGGCACCGTGGTGGAGGTGTCGGTCCCAGGTGTGTGAGCTCCTTCCGCTACGGCCGACCTCGGGCGGGCGCCCGCGGGTCGCCGATTACTGTCGGGGCCTCGTCGACCCCGAGGAGCACCGTGGCGGATCGGAGGGCGCACGACCCCGTCGGTCTCGTCGCCGGCACGGAGGACTCGACACCGCTGCTGTTCTCCGTCGGGCTCGCGCCGAAGCAATACCTGCAGCTCGACGACGTCGTGGTCACCCACCGCTCGGTACCGGGGGTCGGCGCCGTAACCACGTCGGGGGTCGTCACCGAGGTCCGCGCCCGCTACGAGGGCGCCGCGTTCGCGTCGGACGTCTTCCTCATCGCCGACGGCGTCCTCCCGGCCCAGGTCCAGGAGGTCGCCGAGATCATGACGACCCGGGTCGAGCCGGAGTGTTACGTGCCGCCGACACCCGGGTCGCCGGCCCACCGCGCGACGGGGGACGAACGCGCGTCGGCGCTGTACTTCGACCAGATGGATCTCAAGGTGCCGGTCGGGCTGGGGCGCGACGGGGAGCCGATCTTCGTCAACCTCGAGTTCCTCGACGGCACCCGGGGCGGGCACGTGTCGATCAGCGGTATCTCCGGCGTCGCCACGAAGACGAGCTTCGCGCTGTTCCTGCTGTACTCGATCTTCGGCAGCGGGGTGCTTGGGAGCAGGGGGGTCAACGCCAAGGCGCTCGTGTTCAGCGTGAAGGGGGAGGACCTGCTCTTCCTCGACCACCGCAACGCCAAGCTCGACGACGAGCAGCGCGCCCGCTACGCCCGCCTCGGTCTGAGCGCCGAGCCGTTCGCCTCGGCCGGGTTCTTCGCACCACCGCTGCCCGACGACCCGACCGGACGCCCGCACGTCGCCGGCCGCACCCAGGGCGTCACGCCGTTCTGGTGGACCCTCGCGGAGTTCTGCTCCCAGCAGCTCTTGCCCTACGTCTTCGCCGACGCCGAGGACGAGCGCAACCAGTACACGATGGTGATCCACCAGGTTGCGGCGCAGATGCGGCGCGAGGCGGTCGGGGTCGACCAGGGCGCGGTCCGCATCGGTGGGCGGACGCTGCGGACGTACTCCCAGCTCGTCGAGTACGTGTCCGATCAGCTCACCGACGAGGACCTGCGCCGTGACTGGGCGGGGCCGGTCACCGGGACGGGCACGATCAACGCCTTCCTGCGCCGGCTGCGCTCCAGCCTCAAGCCGATGCGCGGCCTCGTCCGCGGCGACCTCGCCGACGTCGCCGGACGGCGTGTGAGCACCCAGGACCACCAGGTCACCGTCGTCGACCTGCACAACCTCCCCGAGCGCGCGCAGCGCTTCGTCGTCGGCGTCGTGCTGGCGGACGAGACCGAGCGCAAGGAGGCCGCCGGGACCGGTGGACTGCTCTTCACCATGATCGACGAGCTGAACAAGTACGCCCCGCGGGAGGGGTCGAGCCCGATCAAGGAGGTCCTGCTCGACATCGCCGAGCGCGGCCGATCGCTCGGCATCATTCTCATCGGGGCCCAGCAGACGGCCAGCGAGGTGGAGCGCCGGATCGTCTCGAACTCCTCGATCAAGGTCGTCGGGCGGCTCGACCCCGCGGAGGCGGGTCGTCCGGAGTACGGGTTCCTCCCGCCGTCGCAGCGGGCGCGGGCGATGCTGGCGAAACCGGGCGCCATGTTCGTCTCGCAGCCGGAGATCCCGGTGCCGCTGGCCGTCGAGTTCCCGTTCCCGGCGTGGGCGACGAGGCTCTCGGAGTCCGCCGGTGGGCCCGGCGGGGCGGTCCGGGGGAACGGAGCGCGGTCGGCGGATCCGTTCGCCCGCCTGCCGTCGGCCGCGGACGACGACGAGATCCCGTTCTGATGCGGATCCTGCACACCGCGGACTGGCACGTCGGCAAGACCCTCAAGGGCCGCAGCCGGCTCGAGGAGCAGGAGCAGGTGCTCCGCGAGATCGTCGGGATCGCCCGCGCGCACGAGGTCGACGCCGTCCTCGTCGCCGGCGACCTCTACGACACCGCGGCGCCGTCCGCCCTCGCGCAGAACCTCGTGATCAAGACGCTCCTCGGTCTCGCCCGCGACGGCGCCCGAGTGATCGCCATCGCCGGCAACCACGACCACGGTCCCACGCTCGAGGCCTACCGACCGCTGGCGACCGCGGGCGGGATCACGCTCGTCGGGTCGGTCCGCACGGCCGAGGGCGGCGGCGTCGTCGAGTTCACCGCGCGGTCGACGGGCGAGCGCGCGACCGTCGCCGTCCTGCCGTTCCTGTCCCAGCGCTACGCCGTGCGGGCCGCAGAACTGCTGACGCAGTCACCGGGGGAGAACACCAGCGCCTACGACCAGCAGCTCCGCGACATCGTCACGTCCCTGAGCGGCGGGTTCCGCGCCGACGCGGTGAACCTGGTGACGGCGCACCTGACCGTCGTCGACGGGGTGTTCGGCGGCGGCGAGCGGGCCGCCCAGTCGATCTTCGAGTACGCCGTACCCGCAACGATCTTCCCCTTCGACGCGCACTACGTGGCCCTCGGACACCTGCACCGTAGGCAGCGCATGGACGCCCCGGGGCCGGTGCACTACTGCGGCGCGCCCCTGTCGGTCGACTTCGGTGAGCAGGAGAACGAGCCGGTCGTGTGCCTGGTGGAGGCCTCTCCCGGGACTCCTGCGCGTGTCACCGACGTCCCGATCACCTCGGCCCGGCGGTTGCGGACGCTGCGCGGGACGGTGGCCGACCTGGCCGATCTCGCCGAGGAGGTGGGGGAGGACCTGCTGCGGGTGTGGGTCTGCGAGCCGGCCCGCGCCGGGCTGCGTGAGGAGGTGACGAGGCTGCTGCCGAACGCCCTCGAGGTCCGCATCGACCCCGAGTTCGCCGCTCCGGTGACGGCGTCGCGGCCCCGCGGCGGGGGCCCCGAGCGACACCCCTCGGAGCTCTTCCACGAGTACCTCACGACCCGGGCCATTGATGACCCGCGGATCGAGCGGCTCTTTGCCCGGCTGCACGACGAGGTCACGGGCGACGTCACGGGGACGCTCTGATGCGGCCGGTGCTGCTGCGCATGGACGGGTTCGCGGCGTTCCGCGAGCCCACCGTCGTCGACTTCCGCGACGCCGAATACTTCGTGCTGGTCGGCCCCACCGGGGCCGGCAAGTCCACCGTGATCGACGCGATGACCTTCGCGCTCTACGGCTCCGTCCCGCGCTGGGACGACCGCCGCACCGTCGCGCTCGCCCTGGCTCCGACGGTGGCGCGCGGAACGGTGGCGCTCGTGTTCGACGTCGGTGGCGAGCGCTACGTGGTCGCCCGGGAGCTGCGCCGCACGGCGTCGGGATCGGTGACGGTGAAGGGCGCGCGGCTCGAGCGCCTGGCCGACCCGGCGGGCACCGGGAAGCCGGAGGAGGACACGTCGGCACTGGCCGACGGCGCGGCGAACGTCTCGGACGCGGTCCAGACGCTGCTCGGGCTCGGATTCGACGACTTCTGCACGTGCGTGGTGCTCCCGCAGGGCGACTTCGCCGACTTCCTGCACGCCGCGCCGAACAAGCGGCAGGAGAAGCTCGAGCGGATTCTCGCGCTCGGCGTCTACGACCTGATCATGCGCCGCGCCAACGCCGAGGCCGCCGCCGCGGCGCAGCGCGCGCAGTGGCTCGACGAGCAGCTGGGTCGCGTCGCCGACGCGACCGACGAGGCGGAGCAGCAGGCCACCGCACGGGTGAGCGTCCTCGAGGCCCTGGCGCACCGCGTGGAGGACACGGTCCCGACGCTGTCCGCGGCCGCCGATGAGATGGACAGGGCGGAGGCGGCCGCCGAGCGTCTCCGCGCCGAACGGGCACTGCTCGCGGCGCTCACCTCGCCCGGCGACCTCGCCGACCTCGACGCCCGCCACCGCGACGCCGTGCGCACCCTCGACGCCGCGAGGGCCACGGCCGGGCACGCCGAGCAGGCCGACACCACGGCACGTGACCGCCGTGCCGCCGCCCCGCACCGGGGCCCCCTCGAGCAGGTCCTCCGCGGGCACGCCGAGCTGGGCGGGATCGATGCGGACCTTCCCACCCTGGCCGCCGCGCGCACGGAGGCCCGGGCCGCCTACGAGGCGGCAACCCGCGACGCCGAGACCGCCCGGTCCGCCGTCGACGACGCCCGCACGGCCCGCGAAACCGCGGCCGAGGCGCTCGCCGCGGCGACGGACACCGTCCGGCGGCTCACCGCCGAGCGGGACGCACTGCGGGCCGTCGTCCGGCCCGTCGGTCTGGACCGCCTCGACCGGCGACGGTCCGAGGCCCTCGCCACCCGTGACGCCGCCCTCGCGCGGGTCGCGCAGGCCGAGGCCACCGAGAGCCGCGCCCGGGAGGCCGCCGGTGCGGCCCCGGCGCGCGGGCCGCTGGAGCAGGCGCGCCGCGACCACCGCGAGCTCGCGGGGGCGCGGGAGGAGCTGCGGGCCGCGACCGGGCGCCAGGCCACGGCCGCGCGGGCCGCCGCCGACGCGCGGACCCGGGCCGCCGACGCCCGCCGGCACCTCGACGAGGCCCGGGAGCACCACGACCGGGCCCAGCGCACCGACCTCGCCGCCGTGCTGCGTCCCGCGCTGGTCGCGGGCGGGACGTGCCCGGTCTGCGCGCAGCCCGTGGCCTCGCTCCCCGGCGAGCTCCCGGCGGCCGACCTGGACGACGCCCGGGAGGCCGTCACCGTCGCCGACCGGGCGCACGAGCAGGCCCGGCAGGCGCAGAGCACGGCCGGCGCCCTCGAGGCCGCCACCGCGGAGACGGCCCGCGCGACCGGGACCGTGACGCGGTGGGAGTCCGCCCTCGCCGACGCGCCGGGGGAGGACGGCGTCGACGAGGCGTTGAGGGAGCTGGACCGGCTGGCCCAGGCCGTCGAGGACGCGCGCGACGCGGCGCGCGCCGCCCGCCGGGAGTCCGACGCCGCGGACTCCGAACTCGACGCGCTGCGCCACGAGACCGCCCGGGCGGCCACCCTCCTGCGGTCCGCCCGGGATCCCCTGGTCGCGCTCGGCGCCCCCGACGCCGACCCCGACGACGTCGTCGCCGGCTGGCGGGGCCTCGTCGGTTGGGCCGGGCGCGCGTCCCGGACCCGCGAGGCCGCCCTGCCCGGGGCGCGCGAGAGCGTCGCCGCCGCCGCGCGGGACGACGCGGCCACCGCACAGGCCCTCGCCCGGGCCGACCGGACAGCGGCCGCGCAGCGGGGACGCGAGACCGCCGCCGCGCGGGCCGAGCAGGCGGCGGCCGGGGCGCTCGCGCACGCCGAACGCCGGGCCGAGGAGCTGCGCGGGACCCTTGACGGGGCCGTGACGGCCGGCGCCGCTCGGGCCGAGCTGGACCGCGTCGATGCGCTGGAACGCGCGGTCCGCGCGGCCGATGTCGCGCTGCGCGAGGCCCGCACCGCGCTGCGGGCGGCCGAGCGGGACGCGTCGGGAACCGCCCTGGAGGTCGACGCGTCCTGGGCGAGGTTGCGGGCGGCTCGCGACCCGCTCGTCGCTCTCGGCGCCCCCGCCACCGTCGGGGACGACCTCCCGGCGGCGTGGGATGCGCTCACCGCGTGGGCGGGCCGGGAGGCCGGTCACCGCGACCGGGACCTCGTCGCCGCGCGGGGCGTCGTCGACGACGCGTGCCGGGCCCGCGAGGCCATCGTCCGGCGCCTCGCCGACGACCTCGCCGCCCACGACGTCGTCGTCCCGTCCGGTACCGGCACCGACGCCGAGCGCCTCCCGCGCGCGGCGCCCGTCGCCGTCGCCGCCGCGCTGGGGGACGCGCGGGGTGCCCGCGAGCGCGTCGCCGAGCGCCGGCGCTCGGTGGCGGAGCTGGGCGCCGACCGCGACCGGGCGGAGACCGGGCGGCAGGTCGCGAAGCTGCTCGGGGATCAGCTGCGCTCGAACCACTTCCCGCGTTGGCTCGTCGCATCGGCCCTCGACGCGCTGGTCGCCGACGCGTCCGGGACGCTCGCCGACCTCTCCGCGGGCCAGTTCGAGCTGACCCACGACCGGGGCGAGTTCCTCGTGATCGACCACGCCGACGCCGACTCGCCGCGGCCGGTGAAGACGTTGTCGGGTGGGGAGACGTTCCAGGCGAGCCTCGCCCTCGCCCTCGCGCTGTCCGCGCAGCTCTCCGGCCTCGCCGCCGAGGGCGCCGCGCGACTCGAGTCGATCTTCCTCGACGAGGGGTTCGGGACGCTCGACGAGGCCAACCTCGACGTCGTCGCGAGCACGCTCGAGAGCCTCGCGATGCACGGCGACCGCACCGTCGGGGTCATCACCCACGTCCCGGCGCTGGCCGAGCGGGTACCGGTGCGGTTCGTGGTGAGCCGCGACCAGCGCGGTGCGACGATCGTGCGGGAGGGTCCGTGAGGTTCAGCGTCGACCCGTGGGACCCGACGTACGGGAGCGGGCTCGACGCCGAGCTGGGGCAGTCCACCGCCGAGGTCGACGCCGAGGTGGAGGTCCCGGCCGCACGCTGGGCACCGATCGCGCCCGACCCGGCCGTCGAGCGCCCGGCGGCCGTGCTGTTCGTCGACGGCGTGCGTCGTGTCGACGCGCAGGTGTGGATCGACGAGCCCGACGGTGGCGCCGCACCCGCCCTGTGCGCCTCCTACGCGGCCGGTGTCGTATGTTGCTGCCGGACGGAGGGCGCCCACCTGACCACGGCACTTCTCCGCCGCGGGGTGATCACGACGGTGGACGACGCCGCGGACATCGTCACCACGGCCGGCACCTTCCGTGCGACCCGCACCGGGGCCCGGCCCGACGCCGCCCCGCTGCAGGTGCTGTCGCTGGCCCTGCAGCGCGACCTCGCCGCGGTTGAGCTGCTCGCCGCCGCCTCGGCCCGGAGCGAGCACGGGCCGGACGACGACCTGCTCGTCGTCGACGGGCCGCTGCGCGGGCGCCAGCACCTGCCCCGCGCTGTCGGTTTCGTGAAGAGCCACCGCAGCGACTACCTGCCACCGGAGCTGGGCGCCGTCGTGGCCCGCCTCGGGGTGGGGGAGCGCACCCCCGTGTTCCGGCTGGGCAGCTCGTGGGAGCGCCACACCTGGTACCTGCGGCTGCCCTGCCGCCCCGCCTATCCGTGGGCGGGGGTCGTCCGTGTCGAAGCGGGCGCCGACCTCGCGCCGGCGGAGGCCGTCGCGCTCGCGACGCTCAGCCAGGCGACCCTCGGGCGGTTCGCCTCCGTGGAGTACAAGGACTCCCGCGCGCCGCAGAACCTCTACCCGATCGCCGGGCTGGAACGGGAGCTGCGCCGGCGCCTCGGGGAGCAGGCCCTGCTCTACCGGGCGTTGCGCCGGGTCGCGGGTTCCCGGGCCTGACCGCTCGGGGTCCACGCCCGCAAGAGATCACCCGATCGCCGGTCGGGCCCGGCTGTCGACCTCCGAGCACCCCGTCGTGGCCGAGGCATTGGCCATCGGGGCGAGCCGTGTCCGTGCCCGCAGGGTCAGGCCCGGCTGCTCACCCCCGGGATCCTGTCGTTCCGGAAGGCCTCGACGAACAGGGCGTGGTCGGAGCGCACGACGGCCGCGTACTCGCGGGCGAACGTCGTCATCGACTCCACGAACTCGTCCTCGCGTCCGCCTACGATCGCCGTCACGGCCTCCTCGACCTGGAAGTCGACCAGACTGTGCTCGCCGTCGGCGTCGGAGACGCAGTGGGCCCGGGCGGTGACCGCGCCCAGATAACCGAGGGTCTCCCCGATCTGGTCGGGCTCGGTGAGATCGGACCAGTCGAGGTCGGAGACGTAGGGCGAGAGCTCGGTGACCACGTAGCCGACGCCGCGCATCGCGGTCCAGCCGAGCAGGCGGTCACTGTGCGCCTGCAACGCGCGTTGCGAGACGGCCGTGCGGTGGCCCTGGTGCTGGAACGCGCCGGTGATCCGCTCGTCGGTGACCACGCGGCTCGCGGCCGCCTGCACCGCCTGCTTCATGGACAGCACGACGTCGTTGTCGAGCGCCTCGGAGAACCCCTCGATGAGGACGTTGTAGGCGGGCAGACCCGCGCTGCCGATGCCGAAGCCACTGCGCCCGACCACGTCGACCACGCGGTAGGAGGCGGCCGGCAGCCGCTTGTCCGACGGGATGGTCTCGAGGTAGCGCGCGTATGCGGCAACCACCTCCGCGCGCTCGTCGTGGTGCAGGCGCCGCACACCCGGCCCGGCACGGAAGATCCGTCCGTCGCCCTCGGTCTCGGTCAGCGACGTGAGCAGCTCGAGACGGCTCGACGTCCGTGCGCCCCGGAGGGCCTGCAGGATGGCACCGCTGGTGTTGTGGCGCCCGAGCGGGGCGCTCACTTCGCCGCCGTCCCCGGTGAACGATCGGATCGCGTCGAGGTAGGCCCGCACGTAACCCGCGACCAGCTCGTCGTTGACGTCGTCGGGCAGCGCCTTGCGCCACCCCAGCAGGTCGACCGACGCGGCGAGGCGCTGCACGTCCCAGGTGAAGTGGCCGAGGTAGGCCTCGTCGAAGTCGTTGACGTCGAAGACGAGCTGGCCGTCCGAGTCCATGTAGGTGCCGAAGTTCTCCGCGTGCAGGTCGCCCTGGATCCAGACCCGCGAGGTGCGCTCGTCGGCCCACGGGTCGTCCAGGTGGGCGACGTCGGCGTAGAAGAGGGAGGCGCTGCCCCGGTAGAAGGCGAAGGGGTCGGCGGCCATCGTGCGGAACTTGGCCCGGAAGGCGGCCGGGCTCGCGGCCATGAGGTGGGAGAAGGCGTCGGTGAGGGTGTCGACGATGCGGCGCGCCCGCTGCTCGGGGTCATGGGCGCCGAGTAGGGAGGCGATGTCGGGCATGGGCGTACTATCCCGCGCCCGCGGTGACCAGCGCGAACAGGAAGCCGTCCCACCCCTTCGTGCCGACGGTCTGCAGGACGGTGGCGTCGAGCCGGGCGTCCTGGGCCACGAGGTCGACGACGGCGCGGACCCCGGCGACGTCGGGATCCTCCGCGTGCGCCGGTTCGAGGATCCGGCCACCGCGTACGACGTTGTCCACGACGACGACCGCTCCCGCCCGGCAGTGCTCGAGGGCCGCACGGACGTAGCCGGCATTGTTCTCCTTGTCGGCGTCGACGAAGACGAGGTCGAAGGGGCCGGTGACGCCGGGCAGCGTGTCGAGGGCCGGTCCGACGACGATCTCCACCCGCTCGCCGACGCCGACCGCGTCGAGGGCCGCCCGGGCCACCTCGGCATGGTGGGGGTCGATCTCGAGGGTGACGACGCGGCCGTCGGCGGGCAGGGCGCGGGCCAGCCAGATCGCGGAGTAGCCGCCCAGCGTGCCGATCTCGAGCACCCGCCGCGCACTCATCATCCGCGCGAGCAGATGCAGCACCTTGCCCTGCGCGGCGGAGACGGCGATCTCGGGGAGGCCGGCGTGGCGGGCCTGCTCGAGGGCGGCGTCCAGGGTCGGGTCGGGGGCGTGCAGACGATCGGTGAACCAGGCGTCGGCGTCACTCCAGTGCTCGTCCATGACCGCGATCATCCCGGGAGGTCGCAGGAGAGCGCCGTCTCGCAACGCCGGCAGCTCCCGGTGGTAGGCCCAACCGTCGACCTCGGCGACGACCTTGATCTCGGGGAACGCGATGTCGAGGACCGCGCGTCCGAAGCCCTCCGGGTGGACCGGGGGGTCGGCGACCCACCCGACGATGCCCGCCGACCGCAGGGCGCGGTGGGCCTTCCGTTCCGCCTCCGAACGGGCGCCAGGGAGGGGTCGGGGTCACCACGGGGTGCCGTCGGGGGCAACGGCCAGCCCGGTCCCGTTGCGGACGCCGCGGACGAACGGCTCGGGGACCGCCGCCCGGCGGGATCCGCAGGATGGCCGCGCGCTGGACCTGCGTGGCGTCGCGGTCCTGCGGGGAGGCGTTGGCCGTGGAGCCGACCGAGACGTAGACCGCCCCGTCGGGGGCCCACGGCGAGGCTCTTGAGTGCGTGGGCGTACGTCCGCGAGCACCACGCGCGGGCCGACCCCGCTACCAACGATGACGTGGACCAGCCCTCGGAGCGATCTGGCACCACCCTCCCGGCCCCGCAGCGCTACGCCTCCTGATCGTATTCGCCGTGCTCGCCGCGGCCAGTTCGGTCGGGGCGCCGAGTTCCCACGTCGGAACAGGCGCAGCCCGCGCCCCTGCATGTGCCGGAGCCGGGCGTCGGCTCGGGCCTGGCTCGGGCCAACGCCCGGTCCCGCGCAGGCCCACTGCTCGCTGAAGCCGTGGTCGGCGTTGGTGGCTGCTAAACACTTGGACCGCCACAGGTATCTCTTGTCAGGGCGGTCCGCGCGCTTCGTAACGGTCTCGCATGCCCGCTCGATGATGGTGTTGATCGCGAGTCGTCACACCACGCCTGACCTCGACGAGCCTACGCAGACGATCTGGCCCGCCCGGCGGAACAGCGGGTCTTCGCGATAGGAGGGGGGTGGGGCGATGAGGTTCAGACCAAGAACGCGGGTGGCGCAGGCCCGGCAAGTAGTACTCTCGGGGCTTCTGGGGTTGGGGCTGTCGGTCGGGCGCTCGGCCGATGAGCGGGAGGTGCGGTCGCTAGTACGTCGTCTGCGACCGGTCGTGACCGAGCATCAGCTCATCCGGCTTGGTGCTTCGGGTGACGGCGGTTACGTTGTCCCGGACGACCTTTCGGGCATCGTTGCGTGCTTCTCACCAGGTGTCGACGACCGGGCGTCCTTCGAGAGGGACCTCGTTGAGCGCGGCCTCACCTGTTTCTTGGCCGATGGGTCCGTAGCCCGGCCGCCGTTTGAGCACGACAGAATTACCTTCCAGTCGACGTTCCTCGGTGTCGGTAGCGGGGGCAACACGATGACCCTCGACGACTGGGTCGCGGTGTCGGCGCCAGGGTCGGGCGACCTCCTGCTCCAGATGGACATCGAAGGGGCTGAGTGGCCGGTGTTGCTCAACGTCTCGCGCGCCACGCTGCGGCGTTTCCGTATCATCGTGGTCGAGCTCCATGACCTGACCAAGGTGCTCGATCGGGACGTCCTGCCCGTTCTGCGCGCCATGCTCCATCGGCTCCTTGACGATTTCCACGTGGTCCATCTGCACCCGAACAACTCCGGAGGACTGATCCGGCTCGGCGCCGTGGCGGTGCCGCGGACCCTTGAGATGACCCTTCTCCGGCGAGACCGCGCCCCAGTGGCGGGGTACACGGAGCACTTCCCCCACCCGCTCGACTGCCCGAACGCCGAGGACATTCCGGACGTGGAGCTCCCGTTCGTGTGGTACGCCCCCTGATGTCCCGAGCATGCGTCGTGTCCTGGTGAAACCGGGCCCACGGTCACCTGCGCCGCGCCTGCGCCAGGAACTGGCTTTGAGGACGGGCCGCATCTTCACAAGCATTGCTCGGCGGCCCGGACGGTATGAGGCTGCGCCGGACCGAGCAATTTCTCCGGATGCCACGACTGGATTCGGTAACAGCGTCTTCGGCTGCGGCGATGGGATGGGATGGGAGGACGGGTGGCACCCGAAGACGGAGCGGCCCGTCCAAGCCGACGACGGTGGCGCTGTGCCGGAGCCGGTCGAGGATGGCTGCCCGACGCGGTGGCGGGGATGCCGAGGCGCGCGAGCACGAGCGCGACAGTGGGTGGCCCGCGATCGACCGTGCGGCCCCGCCCGATGAGGACCTGATCAGGGCGTCGCGGGCACCCCGGTCGCCTCCGCGCAGAGGGCCCACAACGCGGAGCGTTGCGCGCGGGTCACGCCGGAGCGCGGCAGGTAGTGCGTGGGGCGCGGGGCCCGGTCGTGCCAGAAGGCGCCGCTGCAGAGGCCGGCCTGCGAGCCGGCGAGCAGCCACACGACGGTGTCGGCGCCCTGCTCGCTCGATCGCAGGAGGGGACGGGTGACGCGGTGGAATCCCGGCATCGAGGTCGCGACGCCGGGGGTGTCGGCCCACCCGGGATGCATGCTGTGCACGACCACGCCGTCGGCGGCGAGCTCCTCGGCGAGCAGCTCCGCGAGCACCACCTGCATGCGCTTGGTCCGCGCGTAGGCGGCGCCCCCCGAGTACCGGCCCTTGCGGAACTCCGGGTCGTCGGTGTCCAGCGACGCGGTGTACATCCCGCCGGAGGACACGAACACGACCCGGCTGGCGACGACGGGCGAGGCCGCGTCGCGCAGCAGCGGCCGCAGCTCGTGGGTCAGCAGGAACGGGACGAGCACGTGCGTCGCGAGGGTCAGCTCGTGGCCCTCGGCGGTCTCGCTGCGCTCGCCCGGCAGCACCCCGGCGTTGTGCACCAGCCCGAAGATCGCGGTGCGGCGCCCGCGGAGATCCGCGGCGTAGCGGCGGGTGTCGGCGAGGTCGGACAGGTCGCAGACAGCCACGGTGACGTCGGCGCCGGGGTGCTCGGCGAGGATCTCCGCGCGGGCCGCCTCGCCCTTGTCGGCGTCGCGGAGGACCATCTCCACGGCGCCGCCCAGGGCGACGATCCCGCCGACGGCCGCCCGGCCCAGCCCGGAGTTGGCGCCGGTGACGACGACGGTGCGACCGGCGAGCGCGCCCTGCTCGAGCTGCGACCACCCGGAGCGACGGATCGCGTAGCCGAGCGCGGAGTAGCCGGGGACCACGAGGCGGTCCATGAGGGCGTCCAGGACGGGGGGCAGGAACACGCACCCGAGGCTAGACAGTCGTGGCGATCACGGTGGGCACACGGTGCCGACCCGCGGGAGGGCCGCGCGGACCAGGTAGCCCTCGACGGCGGTGGTGATGCACGCCGTCCGGGGGAACGACCCGTGCCCGGTGCCCAGCCATGACACCAGCGTCGCGCCGTCGAGCTGGGCGGCGACCCGCTGCGTCCCCGCGGCCGGGCTCCGCGGGTCGGCGGCCGAGGCGAGCAGCAGCGGGGGGGCGCCGGACTGGGTCGGGGCGGCGAGCGGCTCGGTCGGCACCGGCCACGAGCTGCAGGCCAGGGTCTGCTGGACGAACCACGAGCCGAACACCGGGTCGGTCGCACGGGCGGCGACCGGGACCACCTGATCGACGGTCAGGCGCTCGGAGGAGTCGTTGCAGCGCGTCATCAGCCCCAGGTCGAAGCCGGCCCCGTCGGCCTCCTGGGCGTCGACCATGCCCAGGACCGGCGCGGGGTTGCCCTGGCCGGCGGCCGCCACCGCGGTCGCGGTCGCGGTCCACGTCGTCGGGTCGGAGAGGCCGTCGACCAGCGCCGTCACCAGCGTTCCCGGGCCGACGAGGCGGCCGTCGGTCCCGGCGAGGGGCGCGGCCCGCAGGTTGAGCACGATTCCCGCGACGGCCTGCGCCGGGTCGGGCCCCAGCGGGCACCCGGGGCGCGCGACGCAGTCGGTCGCGAAGGCGGTGAGGGCCGCGCGTGCGGCCTCCCCGCTCTGCTCCGCACGCACGAGGGTGGGTGCGGTGGGATCGGGCAGCGCGTCGAGCACGGTGCGTCCGACGCCGTCGGGGAACCGCTCCGACCACGCCGCGACCACCCCGGCCCCCTGCCCGAGAGCGACGACGTTGAGCCGCGGCGCGCCCAGCGCGCGACGCACGCGTTCGAGGTCCTCGGCCGCCGCGGCGGTGCGGTACCCGGTGACGGCCTCCTCGAGGATCTGCGAGCAGGTACGGGCGGCGCTCTGCGCGGCGCGCAGCACGGGCGCGAAGGCGGCCGCGTCGGCCGCGGCCGGGTCGACGTCGTCGAGGGTGATCCGCGTCGTCGGGGTGATGCAGTCGACGGGTTCGGACTCGCCGCTGCCGCGGACGTCGATGCCGTAGAACGCCGCCCCCGACAGCAGCGTCTCCGGGACGCCGGCGGCGAGGCGGATGGCCTCGGCGGTGCCCACGCCGGCGGAGGTGGGGTCGGAGAGGACGGCCAGCGGCACGGTGGGTGAGGGCGGGGCGGGTCCGAGGGTCACCCGCAGGACCCCGACGACGCCCGACGGCGTCGTCTCCGATCCGGCCACCGGCACCGTCGCGCACCCGAGCCGCAGGTCACGACCACCGAACGCGGCGGGGCCGCCCACCGCGCGGGACGCCGTGGCCGTGCACTCGTCGAAGCGGACGGCCGGGGTGGCGGGCAGCAGCGGCGGCAGCGGGGACGCGGGCGGCGGGGCGGGGGGCGTCGGGAAGTCGGGCACGGACCCGACCGCGGTCTGCCGCGTGGCCACCGGCGGACGCTGCGACGGCCCGACCGCGCACCCGGACAGGAGCAGCCCGACGACCAGCACGGCGATCCCCACGGCGACGCTCGTCCCGATCCCCGCGGTGGCGCCGGCGCGGACGCCGCGTCGGGCGGGCGGTCGGCGCACGGGCTGGTCCTCCTGGAGGTCGGGGTCGTGAGGTCGGCGGTCGTCGGGGCCCGGGCCGGGTGCAGGATCCGGGTGCCCCGGTCGTACCACGGTGAGCCGACACCGGCGGCGGTCGGCCCGCAGCGAACCCGGATGCCCGATGATGGCGCGGTGCAGCTGCCCGTGATGCCCCCCGTCGCGCCCATGCTCGCCAAGGCGGTCGACCGGATCCCGCCGGGGCAGCACTACGAGCCGAAGTGGGACGGGTTCCGGTCGGTGGTCTTCCGGGACGGCGACGAGGTGGAGATCGGCAGCCGCAAGGAACGGCCGATGACGCGCTACTTCCCAGAGATCGTCGAGGCGTTCACCGCGGCGCTGCCACCGCGGTGCGTCGTCGACGGGGAGATCGTGGTCGCCGACGCCGAGGGGGTCGGGCTGGACTTCGAGGCGCTGCTGCAGCGGGTGCACCCCGCGGCGTCGCGGGTGCGCCGGCTGGCCGCGGAGACTCCCGCGGCGTTCGTGGCCTTCGACCTGCTCGCGCTCGACGACGAGGACCTCACCGGCCGGCCCTACACCGAGCGCCGCGCCCGGCTCGCGACGCTGGTGGAGCCCCCCCTCGGTCCCCACCCGATCGCGGGCGGCGTGCACCTCACGCCGGTGACCACCGACCTCGACACCGCCACCGAGTGGTTCTCGCAGTTCGAGGGCGCGGGTCTCGACGGGCTCATCGCGAAGAAGGGCGATCTGACCTACCAACCCGACAAGCGCGTCATGAGCAAGATCAAGCACGCGCGGACCGCCGACTGCGTCGTGGCCGGCTACCGGGTCCACAAGTCCGGTCCCGACGCCGTGGGCTCGCTGCTGCTGGGCCTGTACGCCGAGGACGGGACCCTCGCCTCGGTCGGCGTGATCGGCGCCTTCCCGTTGGCGCGGCGCAAGGAGCTGTTCGCGCAGATGCAGGAGTACGTGACGTCCTTCGACGACCACCCGTGGGCCTGGGCGAAGCAGGAGGAGGGCACGCGGACCCCCCGCGAGGCCGAGCACAGCCGCTGGAACGCCCAGAAGGACCTCTCCTTCGTGCCGCTACGCCCCGAGCTGGTCGTGGAGGTCCGCTACGACCACATGGAGGGCGTGCGCTTCCGGCACACGGCGCAGTTCGCGCGCTGGCGCCCGGACCGCGAGCCGGGATCGTGCACCTTTGCCCAGCTGGAGCGCCCGGTCCGCTTCGACCTCGCGGACGTGCTCGGCGCGAGCTGAGCTCAGCGCACCCGCGGCGAGTCGACCGCGGTCGCGTCGAGCTCCAGGCGCACCGCGGTCGGCAGGGCCGACACCGCGAACGCACGCCGGGCCCGGGCGAGCACGCGACCGTCGACGTCGGCCCAGACGTCGCGGACGTCGGTGCCCTCATCCAGCCACAACGCCAGGCGCAGGGCCGGGCGCCGCGGGTCCCCGACCATCCGCACCCGCGCCCGGGACACCCCGGCGATCTGCTCGGCGTCGCGGCGGACGGCGTCGCAGATCGCGGCGTGCTCGACGGTGAGCCGCCCCTCGGGCCGGTCGGAGAGCAGGACGTCGGGGCGGGGCTCGGGCCGCAGGGCGCGCAGCGCCCAGACCAGGCCGAGGAGGCCGAGCAGCGCGCCGCCGACGATGGCGATGGCACGGAACGCCGCGACGTGCTCGGTGATCCAGAGGACGACCAGGGGGTCGACGAGAGGGCGTTGGGCGCGGTTGACGCCGAAGACCCGCGCCCCGAGGAGGACGACGAGCACGCCGGCGGCGAGCAGGAGGAGCCCGGCGAGCGTGGTCAGGGTGCGGTCGGGCCCCGCGGGCCGGGCCACGGCCGCCCGGGATCGACGACTCACCGCACACCCCTCGTCGTGGTGACCGAGACGCGGACGCGGGGCCGGCGCGCGAGGGGGAGCCGCCCGAGGAGCTCCTCGACCCGCTCGCGCACGGCGGTCCGCACCGGGTCCGCCTCCTCGAAGGTCGAGGCCCGGACCGTGACGTTCCGGTCCGTCGCCACGACGGAGGCGGACACCACGTCGGCGTGCCCGCGCACCTCGTGACCGACGGCCCGGGCGAGCGA